>Ga0209540_10000208_pt1 | contig 69288 bp, 56 predicted proteins | sample BarGraIncu01121A_FD_184501 | JGI IMG/M metagenome (GOLD analysis project Ga0209540, IMG submission 184501) | Arctic peat soil microbial communities from Barrow, Alaska - Barrow Graham LP Incubations 011-21A (SPAdes) (version 2) | ecosystem: Environmental > Terrestrial > Soil > Wetlands > Peat... | reverse complement strand
AGTTTCATGCATCAGCTGTAGCACCGGAAATGGCTTTTTGCAAGGGGTATCTCGCAACCGGCCCGCATGCTTGTTTTACATTACTATTACATAAGAGAACGCCGTTCTCTGCTAATGTCTAGTATCCGTTGTCAGCTCCAGGAGGAAGTATGTTGAAACCGTTACGCATTGGAAAGCATGAGGCACGTTATCCGCTGGTTCAGGGCGGGATGGGAGTGCGTATATCCGCTGGTTCGCTCGCCGGTCACGTTGCCAAGTGCGGCGGGGTAGGGCTGGTCGCGTCCCCCGGCATAACCCTTAACAGCGGCATGTTCAACGGGAAGAACTACCTGCATACCAACTCGCTCGCCCTGAAGGCCGAGCTGAAGAAGGCTTACGAGATCGCGCCCGACGGCATCATCGGGGTGAACGTCATGGTGGCGCTCTCCGACTTCGAGCAGCTGGTCGCGGCTGCCGTGGAGGGCGGGGCGAAGGTGCTGGTTTGCGGCGCCGGCCTGCCGATGACGCTCCCCGGGCTTACCGCCCACGCGCCCGACGTCGCCCTGGTTCCGATCGTCTCGTCCGTCCGCGCGGCGCAGCTAATAGCCAAGAAATGGGACAAGAGCTACAACCGCCTCCCCGATGCGGTCGTGGTCGAGGACCCTGATACCGCGGGAGGGCATCTGGGCGAGAAGCTGGAGAACATAGGTAACGGCGACTACGACCATTACGCCACGGTGCGCGGCGTGAAGGAGTTCTTCCGCGCCGAGTACGGCCTGGATATGCCGGTCATCGCTGCGGGCGGCATCTGGGACCGGGCCGACCTGCTCCACGCGCTTGCCGAGGGGGCCGACGGCGTCCAGATGGCGAGCCGTTTCGTGACGACCGTCGAGTGCGACGCGGAGGACGGCTTCAAGCAGGCCTACCTGGACTGCAAGAAGGAGGATATCGGCCTCATCATGAGTCCCGCCGGGCTCCCCGGACGCGCCATCATCTCCAACCAGCAAAAAATCGCCGACTACGACAAGGATCGCGCCTCGGTGTGCACCCTGGGGTGCCTGAAGAAATGTTCCTACAAGGAGAGCCGGGAGCGGTTCTGCATCATAAAGTCCCTGGACCGCGCCCAGCGCGGCGACGTGGAGACCGGGCTCATCTTCTGCGGCACCAACGCCTGGCGGGCCGACCGGATCGGCACCGTGCAGGAGATCTTCGACGAGCTGTTCGGCCAGGAGGCGGCCGAGGAGAACCAGGCGGCGTAGGCGACTGGCTCCGCATTCCGTCAATTTATAGGGTAAGATTCGGCAAAAGCCGTGTCGGGGGGGGTGCTTCCTGGCACGGCTTTTCTGTGATGTGATGGCAAGATATGGAGGTATGACTGGCAAAGGCCGGTGGGAGGAGTGGTCCAATTTCCTGTGACCCCTGCGGTAAACGCTTCATGGGGGACAACTCCTAGTACCCAGTCCAGCTTGAAATTACGGGGAACAGTTCAACACTGTCTGTTGTTTTTTGTAGGTTGGCGGTGAGCGGTCTCATCGTGAACCCCAACGTTGCTATGTTGGGGTTCACGATGGAGCTGTTCACCCCAACCTACCGTACACTGACTACTCCCCGATGTCCTCGTGCCACAGCTCGGGCATTTGCGCGATGAAACCGCTCATCAACCGGATGCATGCCTCGTCCTGCAGCACCTCAAGCTGCACCCCGCGCGAGGCAAGCCACTGCTCCTCTCCCAGGAAGCTGCGGTTCTCGCCGATGACCACCCTCGGGATGCCGTAGAGGACGATGGCTCCGCTGCACATCGGGCAGGGCGAGAGGGTGGTGTACAGCACGCTCTCACGGTACACCCGGGCCGGTTGCCGCCCCGCACGCTCCAGCGCATCCATCTCGCCGTGCAGGATGGCGCTTCCCTGCTGCACCCGCCGGTTGTGTCCGCGCCCGATGATCTCTCCGTTATGGACCAGCACGCTCCCGATGGGGATGCCGCCTTCCGAAAGCCCCTGCCGCGCTTGCTCGATTGCTGCCTGCATGAAAATATCCACCGTGTCCCCCTTGGCGCTCGATCATCCCAGAGTTACTTGGTAACATACTCCCGGCCGCCAGTCCAGCCGCTGGGCAAAGAAACCTCCTTGCCAAGGAGCGGCTGCCATGGTATATCAACAAAGCTTGATATTGTAAAACCTCTAAACTTGCTAAAGTGAATCCTATATGCTCGATCTCTTCAAAGCCCTGGCAGACCCCTGCCGCCTGCGACTGACGGCGGTACTCTTGCGTGGTGAATTCACGGTGCAGGAGCTGACCCGCATCATGGGCATGGGGCAGTCGCGCATCTCCCGGCATCTGAAGATACTGACCGAGGTGGGGGTGCTGTCGGTAAAACGTCAGGGGACCTGGAGCTATTACCGCGCAGGGGAGGCAAATACCTTCTTTGCCGCCATCCTTCCCGCTTTCGAGCGGGAACTGGAACACCTCCCCCAGCGCCATGACGATCTGGCCGCCCTGGCAGCCGTGCTGGAGGAGCGTCGCAGGAGAAGCCTGGAGTTTTTCGACCGGCACGCCCGGCAGTGGGACACCTTGGCGCGCACGCTGCTGCCGGTCCCGGATTACCTCGACCGGCTGCTGGCGCTGATCCCCGAATCCGGCACTCTGCTGGAGATCGGCGTCGGGACCGGCGCGCTGCTGCCGTCGCTGGCGGCCTGTGCGCGCCAGGTGATCGGCGTGGACCACTCGCCAGCGATGCTGGACGAGGCGCGTCGCCGGCTCGCGGCGGACGGGCAAAAGGGGATCGAGCTGCGCCTGGGCGAGATGACCCACCTGCCGCTTCTGGACCAGGGAACCGGATGCGTGGTGGCCAACATGGTGCTGCACCACGCCGCCGATCCGCTGGCGGTGCTGCAGGAGATCGCCCGCGTGCTGGAGCCCGGCGGGGTCGTGGTGTTGGCCGATCTGGCGCGCCATGAACGCGAGTGGGCCCGGGAGCAGCTGGCAGACCAGTGGCTAGGCTTTGAGGAGGAAGAGTTGCGCGGCTGGTTCAGGAGCGCCGGCATGGAAAAGGTCGTAGTGGAACGGGTGGGTGCGGCCTCCGGGCAGCAGGATGTACTGCTGGTCCGGGGCAGCAAGCGCAGTCCGCAGAGTCAGAAGAAAAATCAAAAGCTCGCACACGGATGACACGGAGAAGACGGATAAAGGCAGATTAGCCCTCAAGCCTTTGCTTTAACCCCAAAGACTCGTCGTATCTGCCTTTATCCGTTCCTTCCGTCAGATCCGTGTGCGGGATTTTGACTCAGGATGTTGCCTCGCAAAAAAACAGCTGAATAGATTCCAAGGAATCAACTGAAAAGGAGAATAACCAATGTCAAACAACGATTACATCGTCAAGGACATGTCCCTGGCCGCCTGGGGACGCAAAGAAATGATCATCGCCGAAACCGAGATGCCGGGGCTCATGGCGATCCGCGAGGAGTTCGCCAAGACCCTGCCGCTCAAGGGCGCCCGCATCGCCGGCTCGCTGCACATGACCATCCAGACCGCCATGCTGATCGAAACCCTGACCGCGCTGGGAGCCGAGGTGCGCTGGGCCTCCTGCAACATCTTCTCCACCCAGGACCACGCCGCCGCTGCCATCGCCGCCTCCGGGGTCCCGGTGTTCGCCATTAAAGGCGAAAGCCTCGCCGAGTACTGGGACTATACCCACAAGATCTTCGAATGGCACGACGGCGGCGCCCCCAACATGATCCTGGACGACGGCGGCGACGCAACGCTCCTTCTGCACCTGGGCAGCGACGCCGAGAAGGATCCCTCCGTCATCGCCAATCCCACCTGCGAGGAGGAACAGTTCCTTTTTGCCGCCATCAAAAAACGCCTGTCCGAGAAGCCGGGCTGGTACGCCAAAACCGCCGCCAGCATCAAGGGCGTCACCGAAGAGACCACCACCGGCGTGCATCGCCTGTATCAGATGCACGAGAAGGGGACCCTCAAGTTCCCCGCCATCAACGTCAACGATTCGGTCACCAAGTCGAAGTTCGACAACATCTACGGCTGCCGCGAGTCCCTGATGGACGGCATCAAGCGCGCCACCGACGTGATGGTGGCCGGCAAGGTGGCGGTCATCTGCGGCTACGGCGACGTCGGCAAAGGGTGCTCCCAGGCGATGCGCGGCCTCCAGGCCCAGGTCTGGGTGACCGAGGTCGATCCGATCTGCGCGCTCCAGGCCGCCATGGAAGGGTACAAGGTGGTGACCATGGAGTACGCTGCCGACAAGGCCGACATCTTCGTCACCACCACCGGCAATATCGACGTCATCACCCATGACCACATGAAGGCGATGAAGCACAACGCCATCGTCTGCAATATCGGCCATTTCGACAACGAGATCGAGGTCGCCAAGCTGAAGGCATACCAGTGGGAGAACATCAAGCCACAGGTGGATCACATCATCTTCCCCGACGGCAAGCGCATCATCCTTCTGGCCGAAGGACGCCTGGTCAACCTGGGCTGCGCCACGGGACACCCCTCCTACGTGATGTCCTCCTCCTTCGCCAACCAGACCCTGGCCCAGATGGAGATCTTCTGCAACCCGGAGAAGTACCCGGTGGGCGTCTACACCCTCCCCAAGGAACTGGACGAGAAGGTGGCCCGCCTGCAGCTGAGGACCCTGGGCGCCATGCTGACCGAGCTGAGCGACGCCCAGGCAGCCTACATCGGGGTCAAGAAGGAAGGGCCCTACAAGTCGGCGCTATACCGCTATTAGCAACGGGCGGTAAATTACCTCCCTGCCCGTAGGAGCGGCATTCCTGCCGCGATGGTCGCGTTCTGGAGGACGCTCCTACGGGATTTGTGCACAGCTTCCAGCACAGCAGAGATTGATACATCTGCACTACTTCGAGAACGTTTGATAGGAAAGGGCGCCAGGTTTGATAACCAGGCGCCCTTTCTTTATTTATTCTGCCCCTTTTCCTTCTTCTCCCCCCGGTCCCCGGGGGCGCATGTTGAGGACATTCAGGTCTGGACCCCGAGCCGGGGCAGGATGTACTTCTGCAGCGCTATCCAGCAGACTAGAAAACCTATCAAGATCAGCAAATCTCTCATCGTGTCACCTCCTGATGCACTATACCGCATATGCAGGAAGATGTATATGGTGGAAATCCTGTGCTATGTGCCATGTGATTTTCGAACGAACCTTGGAATCAGCGCAGTCAGCACCTCCCCTCACCCGGCCCCTCTCCTGGAGCCGGCAATCCTGCAGCCTTTTCGATCTTCGTCTTCAGCTCTTGTTTCTCTTTAGGTCGCCGGTAGGGGACACCAACTGACAGCATTTCCTTGGCAGGAGGCAGAGAGGAGAGAATGGCAACAGCGTTCGCAGAACAAAGAGAGAAACATGAGAGGGGACTGTTATCTGAAATTGCTGTTACTTCTGTGGACTTATCCTGCAATAGCTGTATAGTGTGTCGAGAGTTAGAATACACCCATTTCCCAAGTGGGGAACCAGAGTCGGGGAGCCTATGATTCCGAGATCGAGCGTAATAGAAAACCTGACCGAACCGGCCGAGGCACCGAGCTACCTCGTCCAGAGTGAACAGCGTTTTCGTGACTTGATTGAGAATACCAGTGACTGGATTTGGGAGGTGGATGAAAATATCCGCTATGTCTATGCCAGTCCCAAGGTGACCGATCTGCTCGGCTACACGCCGGAAGAAGTATTGGGCAAGACTCCTTTCGATTTTATGCCAGCAGAAGAAGCAGCACGGCTACGAATTCGCATCGACGAACTGGTCCGGCATCCGCAGCCCTTTCAGGCACTCGAAAATGTCAACCTGCACAAGGACGGCTCTCTGCGCGTGCTGGAGACCAGCGGAGTTCCCATTTTTGACGCCTGGGGGCGCTTCTCGGGGCTGCGGGGCATCGACCGTGACATCACCGGGCGCAAGAAGGTGGAACAGGCGCTCAAGGCGTCTCTGGCCCTTTCGGCGCGGGAAAAGGCCCGCTCCGAAGCGATCATTGCCGCCATCGGAGAGGGGCTTACCATCGTGGACCGGGACTTCAAAATAATCTATCAAAACCAGATCATGAAGGATTTGATCGGCGATGCCAATGAGAAGCACTGCTATGCGATGTACGGAAATCCGGGAGGTATTTGTGAGAACTGCCCGGTGGCCAGGACCTTCCAGGACGGTGGCATCCATTCCGTTGAAAAATCGGCAGTGAAAGACGGCAGGACGATCTACCGGGAGATCACAGCTTCGCCGCTTCGGGACGAGTCCGGAACCATCATCGCCGGCATCGAGCTGGTCCGGGATATAACGGAGCGCAAGATCGCTGAGCATGCCTTGAAGGAGAGCGAGCGGCAGATGAAAGAAGTGCAGCGCATCGCGAATCTCGGCAGCTGGCAGCTCGATCATGCCAGCAACCGGCTGGTCTGGTCCGATGAGACCTACCGCATTCTAGGGTTGCAGCCGCAGCAGATCCCCGCCTCTTATCAGAGCTTTCTGGATTTCGTGCATCCCGAGGACCGGGCGCAGGTGAAAACGCGCTACAGCGAATCGGTGCGCGACAGGAGCGATGGCTACGAGGACGAGCACCGGATCGTGAGAAATTCTGATGGAGAGATGCGGCAGATACATCAGAAGTGCAAACACATCAAAGATGACGCGGGCGCGGTGATTTGCTCCTACGGCATGGTCCACGACGTAACCGCGCGCAAGGAGGCCGAAGAGAGAATCGGCACGCTGAATGCCGCTCTTTCGGCGCGCGCCGCCGAGCTGGAGACGGTCAACAAGGATCTGGAAGCCTTCAGTTATACCGTCTCTCACGACCTGCGCGGGCCATTGACCAACATAAACAGCTACTGCCAGGCGATTTTCGAACTCTGCGGTGACAAGCTCGACATCCAGTGCGCGGGATTCATGCACAGTGTGTTCAAAGAAGTGGAGCGCATGGATCAGCTGATAACCTCATTGCTCAATCTGTCCCGGTTTACCCACATAAAAATGAACCGGGAACTGGTCGACCTGAGCGAGATTGCCAGGACGGTTGCCGCCGAGCTGCAGATCCTGGAGCCGCAGCGCCGGGTCAGGTTCGATATCGTGGAGGGAATAGCCGCCCTGGGTGACGGGAAGCTGCTCAGGATGGTGCTGATGAACCTCTTGGCCAACGCCTGGAAATTTTCCGCCAAAAAGAGAAACCCCGTCATCAGGTTCGGCCTCACCGAGTCGCAGGGGAGGCGGATCTATTTTGTCAGCGATAACGGGGTAGGTTTTGACATGAGCCAGTGCGAAAAGATATTCGCCGTGTTCCAGCGTTTGCACCGCAGCGAGGAATTCGAAGGGTTCGGCATCGGCCTTACCACCGTAAAGAGAATCATCGAGCGCCACAGCGGCAGTATCTGGGCAGAGGGGGAACCAGGGAAAGGCGCCACTTTCTCGTTCACCCTCCAGGAAAACCCACCGGCCAAGCCAGCGTAGCCGGCACGGTCAGCTGCTGTAGCGCCATTTTTTCACCAGGGAGCAACAACGCCGGCTCCTCAGAAGACGCCCTGAAAGTTCAATGCTCGGCTCATCCCCAGCGGCAGGGCGGTATACCTGCGATAACGCTACCTCCCGCCTTCTCACGCCTCAAGCTCGAAATGTGAAAACAATGTGGAAACAATTCCGACAGGGTGGTTTTTCGGGCCTTAGCTGGTATAAATACAGGTTGGAGCGAACCGAATGGCCGCAGGCCTTAATCGGAAAATATGCCGTTCATGGCTCCCCTATGGTGAGGAAAACCGTTGGAAAATTTCAAATCCGACATCTGGATCGACCTGGATAACTCGCCGCATGTACCTTTTTTCGCGCCCATAATTGACGAGCTGGAACGCAGGGGACATCGGGTCCAGGTAACGGCCCGCGACAGGTACCAGGTGGACGAATTGGCCACCATGCTCGAAATCCCCCACACCATGATCGGCAGGGATTACGGCAAGAACAAGGTCATCAAGATTTTGGGGTTGCTGTACAGAGCCTGCCAACTACTGCCATGGATATGGCAAAAAAAGCCTGCCATTGCCCTCTCCCACGGATCAAGATCACAGGTGATCGCCTGCAAAATGGCGGGCATACCCTCGGTGATCATGGTCGATTATGAATTTGTCAGCCTGCACATGCCGTTTTTCCGGTACGACAATATCTTCATCCCCGACGCAATTCCGAAACGGTCAATCAGGGCAAAATCGAGCAACATCTGGAACTATCCTGGAATTAAAGAGGACGTTTATGTACCCGGATTCGAGCCGACGGATGAAATTCTCGCCGACTTAGGCGTCAGCCAGGATAAGATCGTGGTGACCATACGACCGCCGGCGGTCGATGCCCATTATCACAATGTCAAAAGTGAAAAACTATTCAGGGATGTCGTTTCGTTCGTGGCGAAAGCATCGGGCACGGTCATTGTTATGCTGCCGCGCAGCGGGAAACAGAGTAGGAATATCAGGGAAACCTGGCCCGGGTTGCTGGAGCAGGGCAAGCTGATCATCCCCCAAAAAGCAGTGAACGGACTCGACCTCACCTGGGCCTCAGATCTGGTGATAAGCGGCGGGGGGACGATGATCAGGGAGGCGGCAGCGCTCAGGGTGCCTGCTTACAGCATATTCATCGGCGAGACAGGGTGCGTCGACCGGTACCTCTCCGAAATCGGGCGTTTGAAACTGATAAAAAGCTCCGCGGATCTACCGACGACGATAAAGTTGGAAAAACGGAACCGTCAGGACATCCCGAACCGCTCCAACAAAACGCTTTACAGCATCGTGGACGAGCTGGAAAACGTGATAAAACTGCAGGAAAAAACTTCAGCTGTAACGTCGGGCATCCCCTGGTTAGTTCTCTTCCTTCAATGGCTGGGGGACGCCTCCCTGCTGTAGACCCCGCTTTTCCCCCCCTCCTTGTAGAGCCCGGCAATCTCGCCGATCACGATAGACTTGTCGCTTTCCTTGCACATGTCGGGCATTGGGTGATGACCTTTTTCCTCGCTGCGACGACAACGGCGGGGTGATCGGCGCCGAGCGGCCGACGGCCGGCAACATGGCGACCCACCGGGTCGCCCCTACGGGTCGGGGCAGCCGTAGGGTGGGCCATGCCCACCGGTCGGCAATTATCGGTGGGCACGGCCCACCCTGCAAAAACCCCGGCGTGCTCGCCCCTTAGCCGGGCTGGCTTAATCGGGGCGCTGATCAGCCTTTTGCAACAAACTGCTCCGGCAGCCCGAAAAACCAGTTGACAGTTCGCGATGCCCTGGCTATTATGACATCCACTTTCAACTCGGAGTTTCTCATGAAACGTGCCAAGAAAAAAATCTTCGCGGACTTCGTCGCACAGCGCGGGCTGAAGTCGACCAAACAGCGCGACCTCATACTCGACGGCTTCCTCTCCTCGGACCGGCACCTGAGCATCGAGGAGCTCTACCTGAAGCTTCGGGCCAAACACCCGAACATCGGCTACGCCACCGTCTACCGGACCCTTAAGCTCTTCGCCGAGGCGGGCATAGCGCGCGAGATGCAGTTCGGCGACGGCCAGACCCGTTACGAGCAGGTGGGGGAGGGCGAGCACCACGATCACCTGGTCTGTACCCGGTGCGGCAGCATCGAAGAGTTCGAGAACGAGACCATCGAACAGCTGCAGGCCGAGGTGGCGTCGAGCCGCGGTTTCCTCATCGAGAGGCACCGGCTGGAGCTTTACGGCCTGTGCGGCAGTTGCAGGAAGTGATGTCCCGGCGGGAGCCGCGCGCTCCAGCCGGTTAGTTGCCGCATCGATTTAAGCGGCAGGAAGCGGTAAAAAAAATTTTCCGTCACTATGAAAGTGATTTTCATTGGCATTACATCGTTAAGAGGGGTAGCTGCTATCATGTCATTTTTCAAGAAGAAAGGTTCCTGTCACGAGGCTCCAACCGTTGCAAACAGCGGCGCCAGAAAGGTGGCGCTGGTGGGGAATCCGAATGTCGGAAAAAGTGTCCTTTTCAACGCCCTGACCGGCGCCTACGTGACGGTTTCCAATTACCCCGGCACCTCCGTGGAGGTGGCCCGCGGCAACGCAGTCATCGACGGAGAGTCTTTCGAGGTGATCGACACCCCGGGGATGTACTCCATACTCCCGATCACCGAGGAGGAGCGGGTTGCCCGCGAGATACTGCTGAACGAGCGCCCCTACCTGGTGATCCACGTCCTCGACGCCAGGAACCTGGAGCGGATGCTCCCGATGACGCTGCAGCTGATCGATGCGGAGCTGCCGGTAGTCCTCGTGGTGAACATCATGGACGAGGCGGCGCGCATGGGGCTCGAGATCGACATCCCGCTGCTCTCCCAGCGCCTCGGCATCCCGGTCATCGGCGCCGCGACCGCGAAAAAGGTAGGCCTTGCCGAAATACGGGCCGTCATCGCCGGCTCCCCCTGCAGCGCGACACCCCCCTTTCGCTATTCAAGGCTCATGGAGGGTGACATCTCCTCCGTCTCCGAGCTACTCAAGGGGAGCTATATGCTCTCCAGGAAGTCGCTGGCGCTCCTATTGCTGCAAGGGGACGACGAGGTGGCAGAACTTGTGCGCACCACGGAGGGAAGCGGTGCCCTCGACGTGGAGAGAGCGGTAAAGGACAAGCGTTTCGAGCGCCGCGAATCCTTCCATCTCGACCTTTCCATGGAGCGCAAGGAGATCGTGAAGGGGATACTCGACGGCGCCTTCAGGGCCCCCGCGAAACGGGTGGTGACCTTCGCCGAGCGCCTGTCGCGCTGGACCGTCCGCCCGATAACGGGTGTGCCGCTGCTCCTCATCGTCCTGTACTTCGGACTGTACAAGTTCGTCGGCGAGTTCGGCGCCGGCACGCTGGTCGACATCCTGGAGAACAAGGGTTTCAAGGAGATCTTCAACCCCTGGATCACCGACGTCGTCAAAAGGCTGGTTCCCTGGGTGATGATCCAGGAGTTGTTCATCGGCGAGTACGGGATCATCACCCTCGGTATCCGTTACGCAGTCGGGATCATCCTCCCGATCGTCGCCACCTTTTTCCTCTTCTTCTCCATGCTGGAGGACAGCGGCTATTTCCCGAGGCTTGCGCTCCTGGTGGACCGGGTCTTCAAGACCATCGGCCTGACCGGCCGGGCGGTCATCCCGATGGTGCTCGGCTTTGGCTGCGACACCATGGCGACCATGGTGACCCGCACCCTGGAGACGGTGAGGGAGCGGGTGATCGCCACGCTGCTGCTGGCGCTCGCCATCCCCTGTTCGGCGCAGCTCGGCGTCATCCTGGCGCTCCTTTCCAAGGCGCCCGGGGCGCTCATGGTCTGGAGCGTCTGCCTGCTGCTGATCTTCCTGCTGGTAGGCCTTTTGGCGGCCAAGATCCTTCCGGGCGAGACCCCGATGTTCTACATGGAGATCCCCCCCATGCGGCTGCCGCAGTTATCCAACGTGCTGACCAAGACCTACACGCGCATGCAGTGGTACTTCATGGAGATCCTGCCGCTCTTCGTCGTCGCCTCCATACTCCTTTGGCTCGGCAAGATAACGCACTTCTTCGAGACCATGGTGCAGGCGATGAGCCCGATGATGGCCTCCCTGGGATTACCCAAGGAGACGGCGGTCGCCTTCATCTTCGGCTTCTTCCGGCGCGATTACGGTGCAGCCGGGCTCTACGACCTGCAGACCCAGGGGCTTTTGAACCCGAGGCAGCTGACTGTGGCGGCGCTCACCTTGACCCTGTTCATCCCGTGCGTGGCCCAGTTCCTCATCATGAAACGCGAGAGGGGTTGGAACGTGGCGCTTGCCATCGGCATCTTCGTCTCGGTCTTCGCCTTTGGCAGCGGCTGGCTGCTGAACCGCTTCCTTCTCTTTACCGCGCTGCTGTAACAGGCAATTGACAATTGACAATGGACAATGGACAATTTGAATCTTGAACGTAGAACGTAGAACGTAGAACGTAGAACGTAGAACGTCAAACGTAGAACGTAGAACGTAGAACGTAGAACGTAGAACGTAGAACGTAGAACGTAGAACGTAGAACGTAGAACGTTTCTTAAAAGAGGCCCTATGAGGTGCGGTTTTTGCGGACACGAGTTCGCTGAGGAAGACGGAAACGTCGGGTGCAAGAACTGCCCGATGTCGGGGGGATGCAAGATGGTGAAATGTCCCCGCTGCAACTATGAAAACCCGCCGGAGCCCGCGCTGGTGAAAGGGCTGAAGAAGCTCTTCGCTCGTAAGAAGTGAAGCGGCCCGCGCCGGATGCATGTCGAATAAATATTGACTAACGAAGACACCATCTCGCTTCAGAAAAAGGAGACCATATGAAACTTACGGAGAAGGCGGAAGAGATACTGGAGGCTCTCTGGATCGAGTCCGAGGAAAAGGGGCGAGGTTTCGCCGAATTGGACCGGATGGAGTTCGACGCCTCCGATGCCGCCTACCAGGAGCTTGCCTCCCTGGCGTTCATCGAGATCAAGGGGGGCCGTCTCTACTTCCGTCCCGAGGGACGCGAGGAGGGACGCAAGACCATCAGGCGGCACCGCCTCGCCGAGAGGCTGATGATGGACGTCCTGAATATCCGCGGCGAGAGCGGGGACATGAAGGCGTGCCAGTTCGAGCACCTGTTGAACGAAGGGGTTGATACCAAGGTCTGCACCATGCTGAACCACCCCGCCACCTGCCCCCACGGCAAGGCCATCCCCCCCGGTGACTGCTGCGAGGAGGCTCGCAGAAGCGGCGACCTGGGAGTCGTACCGCTCACCGAGTTCAAGAGCGGCGAGGAAGGGGACATCGCCTACATCCAGACCGAGGACAGCAAGAAGATGCAGAAGCTGATGGCGATGGGGGTCCTGCCGGGCAACCGGATCATATTGCTGCAGTCCTTTCCCTCCTACATCTTCAGGGTCGGCTTCTCCGAGTTCGCCATCGACAGCGCCATGGCGCGGGAGATCTTCGTACGGCGGTAGCTGGAAACAGGTTAAGGTTGAGGTTGAGGTTGAGGTTGAGGTTGAGGTTGTTGAGCAGGTCGAATGATAGGTAATACTATGGATACAGAAAAGGCGCCCCGTGCAAAAGGGGCGCCTTTTTTTTACGGAACTATCCACCAGACAAAGGTAATACCGCCCGGTCATGTTTTGTCCTCTTTGCGGGGAGCAGTTGCTGTTGTGATCCGAATGCAGCTTTACCTTAGCTTGGGGGATAGTTCCGTTTTTTTACCGGTTCAGCTAATCGCGCATCATGACGATAATGGTGGCAGGTGGCTGGAACCCCGATGTTTTTATCGAAACGGCAAAATACGCTTAAAGATATTAGGGATTCTGACGATACATTAAAATAATCGGGTCCGGCGGGAGGCTTCCAGCCGCTCGCTGTTTCGGAACCTGCAGCAACTACACAAGGAAACGGTTCAATGACATCTGCCGGCAATAATGCGTTCACAACCGCGGATTCTGACGCGGAACTCAGTAGGTCGTCGGCCGGTTGGTCGGCGGGCCTCGGGGGAATGGCGGCGGAACTCAAGGTCGTCGCAGCAACGACCGAAGACGAGTTTCTCGCCATAGGCGGCAGTCTGCAGGACTTTTACCAGCGCGGGGCCGGGATTTCCTCGCTCGCCTCGGAGATGGTCGGCGAGGTCGCGGGCGAACAGGTCTCCGGCGCCATGAGCGGCCTCGGGGAGATGCTCGACGAGATGGGGCGCTATGTGGAAAACGCCCAGCAGGAGATCGAACGAAGTTCCTCGACGCTGCACGAGATCCTGGGTCTTCTGGACCACGTCGCCGGACCGCTCGCCGGGTTCAAGAAGGTAAACAAGGTGCTGAGGATGCTCAGCATATCGACCAAGATAGAGAGCGCGCGGCTTGGGCAGAGTGCGGCTGGGTTCGACACCCTGGCAAGCGACGTGGGAAACCTCTCCGTCCAGGTCAACGAGAAGGCGGCGATCATACTCAGCCGCAAGGATGAACTCTCCAAGGTCATAGAGCAGACCCTTACCGGGGTGCTCGACTCGGGGGCGCAGCAGCATGACCTGGTGACAGGGATACTGGACAAGACCCGCGGCAGCCTCGCCGCCCTGACTGCGATAAACGCGCGCTGCACCAGCGCCGCCGCCGGCATCTCCGCGGTATCGGAGGAGGTGTCCCGCAACATCGGAGAGGTTGTCATGTCCATGCAGGCGCACGACATGGTGCGGCAGCAGATCGAGCACGTTGACCAGACGCTGTCCGAATTAAAGGGGAGGCTCGCAGCGGGCCCGGTCGACGCCGACGAGGTGGCCGCAGTCTGCGAACTGCAGACGGCCCAACTGCGCCATGCCTCGGCAGAGCTGGATGCCGCCGTGCAGACCATCATCGGCAACCTGCAGGAGGTGGCCAGGAAGCAGTCCGGCCTTTCCCGGGAAACCAGTTCCCTGTCGGGAATCGCGGACCAGGCGGGGGGGAGCTTTTTCACCGAGATGCAAAAGGATATCTCTGTGGTAACAGTTGCCCTGCTTGAGAGCTCAAAGGTAAACCATAGCCTGTGCGTCGCCATGGGGGCCGTGTCGGATACGGTCGGCGAGATTGCCGGCTTTGTCGGGGACATCGAGACGATCGGCGAGGAGATCAAACTGATCGCACTCAACGCGCAGATAAAATCGGCCTACACCGGGGACGAGGGGGCTGCCCTCGGGGTCCTTGCAGAGGCGATCCAGCGGCTTTCGATCGACGCCATAGATCACACCAATGCAGTCTCCGGGACCCTGCAGGCGATCATCGCGGTGACCGATCGCCTCAACAACGGGGTATGCCTGGAGATATCCAGCCTGGAGGCGGAGGTCAGCGGCATGGTGGCAAGCCTCAGCTCCCTTTTGGACGTGCTCCGGGAGGTGAACGAAACCCTGCACCGCTCGTTGTCCAGGATGGATGACGCAGTGACGCGCCTTTCCTCGGACATAGACCAGGTGACCGCCGGTATCACGGTGCACCGCAAGGTCTCCCAGGTGCTGGACGGCGCGGTCCTCGGCCTGGGCGGGATAATAACGGAGGCGCGCAGGCTCGCCCCGGCTAAGGCTTCGGGCGCGAAACTCGAAGAGCTGGCCAGCCGCTACACCATGCACAGCGAGCGAAAAATTCACGAATCCCTGCTTGAAGGAGCGGCGCCGTTACCTCAGGCACCCAGCTCCGCCGACCAGGGGCTCGGAGAAAATGTGGAACTTTTCTAAGGATGAGAGGATAGCTATGGACGAGATGACGATGGAGCGCTGGCAGGATCCCGAGGCGCCGGGGAAACAGGGGCTGAAGCTCTCCGGGAGCGTGACCATAGGGGAGGCTTCCCGGTTCAAGGAGGCGCTTCTGGATGCGCTGGGAGCGGCCACCGAGCTGCAGGTGGATCTCTCCGGTGTGACGGAGATCGACCTCACCGGGCTGCAGCTTTTGGGCGCCACCCACCAGAGCGCCCTGGCGTGCGGCAAGCGTTTCAGCGTTGACGCCGGCGGGAACAGGGCCTACCTCGACGCCGTCGTCAACGCAGGCTTCCAGCGGCATGTCGGCTGTAACCGGGATAAAACTTGTACCTGCATCTGGGTCGGAGGAAAGTGCTGATGGCAAAGGTAATCATGACGGCGGACGATTCGGCGAGCGTGAGGCAGATGGTGAGCTTCACCCTGAAACAGGGCGGTTACGAGGTGGTGGAGGCGGTGGACGGCAAGGACGCCCTGCAAAAGCTGGCCGGCCGCAAGGTGGACATGCTGATCACGGACCTCAACATGCCGAACCTGGACGGCATCGGTCTCATCAAGGGGGCGCGTGCGCTGGCGAGCTGCAAGTTCATCCCGATCATCATGCTGACCACGGAATCCCAGGATTCGCGCAAGCAGGAAGGGAAATCGGCGGGCGCCACCGGCTGGATCGTCAAGCCCTTTAAACCCGAACAACTGATGGCGGTTGTGAAGAAGGTACTCGGATGATAGACGTCCACAGACAGGCATTCAAGGAAGAGGCGTATGAGCTCCTGAGCGAGCTGGAGAACTCTCTTCTGGAACTGGAGGAGAGGCCCGACGATGTCGACCTGATCGGGCGGGTATTCCGCGCCATGCACACCATCAAGGGGTCCGGCTCGATGTTCGGTTTCGACGACATCGCGAGTTTCACCCACGAGGTGGAGACCGTCTTCGACATGGTGCGTAACGGCAAGCTCGAGGTGACCACGACCCTGGTCAACCTGACGCTCTCCGCGCGGGACCAGATCAAGTCGATGCTGGATAACTCGGACGGCGGCGGTGCGGATCTCGAGACCAGCGGCCGGATCATCGCGGGGCTGCGGGCACTCGCCTCAAACGAGGGGCCGGCCGCGCCCGCGGCTCCCGTCGAGCCGAAGGCGGTCAAGCCCGCAGGAGGCGCTCGGATGACCTACCGGATCCGCTTCGTGCCGCCCCGCGACATCTTTTCCAGCGGCAGCAACCCCCTGAACCTCCTCTCCGAGCTGAAGGAGCTTGGGGTCTGCAACGCCGTGGCGCATACCAGCGGCGTCCCGTCGCTGGAGGATATCGACCCGGAGGGGTGCTACGTGCACTGGGACGTGATCCTGACGACGGACCAGGGGCTGAACGCGATACGGGACGTCTTCATCTTCGTGGAGGACGACTGCGAGCTCAGGATCGAGGTGATAGCCGAGCACGACGAGTTCAGCGCGCAGGAGAGCTACAAGAAGCTCGGGGAGATCCTGCAGGAGCGCGGCGCCATCAGCTCCGACGAGATGGCCGGCGTGCTTGCGAAACAGAGAAGGTTCGGCGAGATCGCGGTCTCCAGCGGCCTGGTCCCGGAGGCGGAGGTGCTCTCGGCACTGGTCGAGCAGCGCCACGTGCAGGCGGTGCGCCAGGAGAAGCAGAGCGCGGACGCGGCGAACAGCATCCGGGTCCCCGCGGAGCGGCTCGACATGCTGGTGAACCTGGTGGGCGAGCTGGTGACCGTGCAGGCGCGCCTGTCCCAGACCGCGGCGGGGCGCGGGGACGCGGAGCTCTCGGCCATCGCAGAGGAGGTGGAGCGGCTCACCGGGGAGCTCCGGGACAACGCCCTGAACATCCGGATGCTCCCGATCGGCAGCACCTTCAGCAAGTTCAAGAGGCTGGTGCGGGACCTCTCGGCGGAGCTCGGCAAGGAGATCGAGATGACGACGGAAGGCGCCGAGACGGAGCTGGACAAGACGGTCATCGAGAGGCTGAACGATCCGCTGATCCACCTGATCAGGAACAGCATCGACCATGGCTTGGAACTCCCCGAGGTGCGCCTGGCCGCCGGAAAGCCGCGCTTTGGCACGGTGCACCTGGCCGCGGTCCATTCCGGCGACAGCGTCCTCATCACCATCAAGGATGACGGCGCCGGCCTCGACAAGGAGGCGATCCGCGCCAAGGCGATCGAGAGGGGGGTCATCGCCGCGTCCGCCGAGCTCTCCGATAAGGAACTCTTCGCGCTGGTCTTCGCCCCCGGATTTTCGACCGCCAAGAAGGTCTCCAGCGTCTCCGGCCGCGGCGTCGGCATGGATGTGGTGAAGAAGGCGATCGATGCGCTGCGCGGCTCCATAGAGGTCGCGAGCGTCCAGGGCGAGGGGACCCGGATCATGGTGCGCATCCCGCTCACGCTGGCCATCATCGAGAGCCTCCTGGTGAAGATCGGCAAGGACTTCTTCATGCTGCCTCTCTCCCTGGTGGACGAATGCGTGGAGCTCACCCGCGAGGACGTGGCGCGGGCGCACGGCCGCAACCTGGCCCATGTGCGCGAGCGACTGGTCCCCTACATACCGCTCAGGGAGCGCTTCCGCATCCCGGGCCGGGTGCCCGACATCGAGCAGATCGTCATCACCGAGGTGAACGGCGTGCGGGTCGGTTTTGTCGTGGATCAGGTGATCGGCGAGCACCAGACGGTGATCAAGTCCCTGGGTCGCGCCTACAAGAACGCCGAGGGGATCTCCGGCGCGACCATCCTTGGGGACGGAAGCGTGGCGCTCATCCTCGACGTGCCGCAGCTGGTGCAGTCGGTGGAGGCGGAGGCCGCCTAGTTTTCGGCGGTTTCGATCACGACCTGCATCCCTGCCTTCGGGGAGCAGGTCCTTTTTTTGTCCCGGCTGCAGATGACACGAATAGAGGCATTACTCTTTGGGGAGCAGAATATTATGGACAACGCCGGGCGAGAAATTGAGCACGCAAGCCTGTCGACCAAGGACTTTGGCAGGCTGAGCCGTTTCATCTACGACACCTGCGGCATAAAGATGCCGGACGTGAAAAAAACCATGCTGGAGGCGCGGCTCCAGAAGCGGCTGCGCGCTCTCGGCATGCGGAGCTACACCGATTACTGCGACTACCTCTTCTCCGCCGAGGGGCTGGACCAGGAGCTGGTGCAGATGCTCGACATGGTCACCACCAACAAGACCGATTTCTTCCGGGAGCCGGACCATTTCGACCACCTGACGCAAAGGGTGCTCCCCGACTGGTGCTCGCGGCACGAGGGCGCGCGGCTTTCGATCTGGAGCGCGGGGTGCTCCTCCGGAGAGGAGCCCTACACCCTTGCCATGGTGCTCTCTGAGTTTGCCCTGTGCCATCCCGGCTTCGATTTCCAGATCCTTGCCACCGACATCTCCACCCGGGTGCTGGAAAAGGCGAAGGCCGCCATCTACCCGGAGGCCCTGGTGGAGCCGGTCCCGCTCGGCATGAAGAAGAAGTACCTGCTCCGGAGCAAGGACAGGTCGAGCGGCATGGTGCGGATCGTGCCGGAATTGCGCGAGAAGATCCGCTTCCGCCGCTTGAACTTCATGGACGACGATTTCGGGATGCGCGAGCAGCTGGACATCATCTTTTGCCGCAACGTCATCATCTATTTCGACCGCCCGACCCAGGAGAAGCTCCTGCAGCGTTTCCACCGGCAGATGAAGCCCGGCGCCTTCATCTTCATGGGGCATTCGGAGACGCTGAGCGGCCTGAACGTGCCGCTTACCAGCGTCTATCCGACCGTGTACCGGAAGCTCAGGTGAGCCCGGGGGGAGGCGCAGTGCCGCTTCTGTTCCTGAAACCGGGCGGGATGGTGTTCAGCTGTGAGCCGACGCTCGTCACGACGCTGCTCGGCTCCTGCGTCGCAGTCACCATGTTCAGCCCGAGGCAGCGCTTCGGCGCCATCTGCCATGCGCTGCTCCCCAACTGCAGGAAGGAGCGGCTCTGCAGCCACGGACACGCGGAGGCCGGGAAATATGTGGAGTGCGCCATCCGGTTCATGCTGGAGGAGTTCAAGGCCCGCGGCATGGTGAGAAGCGAGATCGACGTCAAGCTCTTCGGCGGCTCGGACATGTTCGAAACGGTGGACGGCCGCAGACTGAGCGTCGGGAGCCAGAACATCCAGATGGCGCTGCGGATGCTGGAGGGGGAGTCCGTGAGGCTCATCACCCAGGACATAGGGGGGGCGCGCGGCAGGAAGATCGTCTTCCACACGCACACCGGAGAAGTGTTTTTGAAGCGCCTGAGAAAATCGGAGATTTAAGCGATGGCCAAGAAGATCAGAGTGCTCATTGTTGACGACTCGGCGGTCGTGCGCCAGACCATGTCGGAGATCCTATCCTCCGATCCGCAGATAGAGGTGATGTCCACGGCCGGCGACCCCTTCATCGCCGCCGAGAGGATCAAGGTCGAGGTCCCGGACGTGATCACCCTGGACGTGGAGATGCCCCGGATGGACGGCATCACCTTCCTGCAAAAGATCATGAGCCAGCACCCGATCCCCGTGGTGATGTGCTCGAGCCTCACCGAGAAGGGTTCGGAAACCGCCCTGAAGGCGCTCGAGTACGGTGCCGTCGAGATCATCCAGAAGCCGCGCCTGGGGACCAAGGCGTTCCTGGAGGAGTCGCGGGTGCGGATCTGTGATGCCGTCAAGGCGGCGAGCCAGGCGCGGGTGAGAAGGGTCTCCAATGTCAGCCGCACGGTGGCGCCCAAGCTGACCGCGGACGTGATCATGGAGAAGCCGAAGAGCCACGCGATGATGCAGACCACGGAAAAGGTGGTGGTGGTCGGGGCCTCTACCGGCGGGACCGAGGCCCTGCGGGTCTTCCTGGAGTCGCTCCCCGCTGATTCCCCGGGCATCGTCATCGTGCAGCACATGCCGGAGGGGTTCACCCGGGCCTTTTCCCAGCGGCTGGACGGCCTGTGCCGGATCTCCGTCAAGGAGGCCGCGGATAACGACACGGTCGTGCGGGGGCGCGCCCTGATCGCTCCGGGAAACCACCACGTCCTCCTGAAACGAAGCGGCGCCCGCTATTACGTGGAGATCAAGGACGGCCCGCTGGTGTCGCGGCACCGCCCCTCGGTCGACGTGCTGTTCCGCTCGGCCGCCCGCTACGCCGGGAAGAACGCGGTGGGGGTCATCATGACCGGCATGGGCGACGACGGCGCCCACGGGATGCTGGAGATGAAGCAGGCGGGATCTGTCAATATCGCCCAGGACGAGGCGAGCTGCATCGTCTTCGGCATGCCCAACGAGGCGATCAAGCTTGGCGGAGTGGACCTCGTACGCCCCCTGGACGCGATCTCGCGGGAAGTGCTCAGGCAGTGCGGGTAGGCAATTGACAATGGATAATTGACAATTGACAATTAAAACCTGATCGGTGCCGTTTTGTCGACTGTATGGTGGGAACCTTGCAGGGGCGGGGGCTTATCTTTGTATCGCACCCGCTGGATTATGTTTAACAGTATAATAGATGAACGGCAAGGAGAAGTAGCAACTGACATCGGACTAAGATGGTAATTGTCAATCGTCAATTGTCAATTGTTAAGCAGGATGGTAATTGTCAATCGTCAATTGTCAATTGGGGTAATCCAATGATTGGGGAAAAGTTTTTTCTAGGGCGGCAGCCGATATTGAACCGGGCCCAGCAGATCGTCGGCTTTGAGCTTCTGTTCCGTTCCGCTGAAAGTTTGCTCGCAGCCAGCTTTCTCGACACCCATGCCGCGAGCGCGAGTGTCATTGTCAATGCGCTCTCCGACTTCGGGTTCCAGGACGTGCTCGGTCGCAACCAGGGCTTTTTCAACGTGAGCTACGACATGCTGATGAGCGACGCGGTCGAGCTCCTCCCCAAGGAGCAGGTCGTGATCGAGCTGTTGGAAAGCATCATGGCGGATCAGGAGGTGGTGGCGCGCTGCCGCACCCTGAAGTCCCTCGGATTCAAGCTCGCCCTCGATGACCACATCTATTCCCCCTCCTTCCACGAGATCTATCACATGGTCGACATCGTCAAGCTGGATGTGCTTGAGATTCCCCCCGGGGAACTCGCCGGCATGGTCGGGAAACTGCGCGCCTGGCCCCTGACGCTTCTGGCCGAAAAGGTCGAGAGCGCGGAGCAGTACGCGGCCTGTTCGGAGCTCGGCTTCGACCTGTTCCAGGGGTACTACTTCGCACGCCCGGTCGTCTTGAGGCAGAACAAGGTCGATGTGGCGAAGCTTACCATGCTGCAGCTGATGGAACAGGTGATGGCGGAGACTGAGATTTCCGAGATAGAGGAGACCTTCAAGCAGAACCCGGGGCTCACCTACAACCTGCTCCGGTTGGTGAACTCGGTCGCCATTGGTCTCAGGGTGCGCATCAAGACGCTGCGCCACGCCCTCATGGTGCTCGGCCTGGAACAGCTGAAGAGATGGATCACCCTCGCGCTTTATGCCAATAACGACTCAAGCGGAGCCCAAAGCCCGCTCCTGCAGATAGCCGCCATGCGCGGGAAATTGATGGAGCTCCTGGTGCAGTCGCTGCCGAACCCCGGCGGGCGGGAATTATCGGACCGTGCCTTCATGGCCGGCATCCTCTCGCTTATCGACGTGCTGTTCGAGGTCTCCATGGTCGAACTGGTGGAGAAACTCAACCTGGTGGACGACGTGCGCGCCGCGCTTTTGGACCGAAGCGGCGTGCTCGGGCGCCTGCTCCTGCTTGCCGGGAAGCTGGAACAGGCCGATTTTGCCGGCGTGAACGAGCACCTGGGGGAGTGCGGCCTCACCCTGGATCAACTGCTCGCCGCGCAGGTGGAGACCATCGCCTGGTCCGACCGCCTGAGCGCCTCCCTCTGATTCCCTCCTTGACACGACCCTTTCTTTTGATGTAACTTGATACGTCCCGCCAAACAGAGGGACGGAGCGCAGTTATGGCTGCGCCCCAACCGGCTAAAGCCGCAGCAAAAGCCAGCCAATCAATCACCAAAACACTACCGCAAAAGGGCGTCCGGGCGTATTTTCAGGCCGGTGCCCAAATAGAGATACCAATGAAGATAACCGCGGTAATTCCCGCCAGGTATGCATCGACGCGTTTTGAGGGTAAGGCTCTGGCAGACATCATGGGGCGCCCCATGGTGCAGCATGTCTACGATCGTGCCATGAAGGCGACGCTGGTCTCCGAGGTGATCGTCGCGACCGACGACGAGAGGATCGCCGCTTGCGTGCGCGGCTTCGGCGGCAGGGTCGAGATGACCTCGGCTTCCCATGAGACCGGGACGGATCGTCTGGCGGAGGTGGCGCAGAGGCTCGACGCGGATATCGTGGTGAACGTCCAGGGAGACGAGCCGCTGATCGATCCGGCCATGATCGATGAAGCGATCGCCCCGCTTTTGGCAGATCCCTCCATCCTGATGGCGACGCTTAAGAGCCGGATCAGGACGCTGCACGACTTCCTCTCGCCGAACGTGGTAAAGGTGGTTGCCGACGCCACCGGGAACGTGCTCTACTTCTCCCGCTCGCCGCTCCCCTTTTTCCGCGACAAGTGGAACGACCTGAAAGACGAAGCCTTCGTCTCGGGCAAGCTTTTGTGCTACAAGCACGTCGGGCTCTACGTCTACCGCAGGGAGTTCCTGCCGGTTTTTGCCGCGCTTCCCCCCACCTACCTGGAGCTGGCCGAAAAGCTGGAGCAGCTCCGCGTCCTTGAAAACGGCTACCGCATCAAGGTGGTGGAGACCGAGTTTGAATCGATAGGTGTCGACACCCCGGCGGACCTTGAGAAGGTGCTGGCGAAGCTGAAGGCTAAAAGCTTAGATTAAGATTAAGATTAAGTATTAGGCAAAGGTGGCGCAAGGCTGGGGATGGTTGATTTCTAAACTTCAACCTTAACCTTAACCTTAACCTTAACCTGTTTTTTAAAAGGTGGTGCAAGGCTAGCGTTTGGTTAAAGTTCTGGTTGTTTCTTAACCTCAACCTTAACCTTGACCTGTTTTTGTAGCCTTAACCTGTTTTTTTATATTCTGGAGGTTTTTTAAGTGAAGACAAAATTTATCTTTGTTACCGGCGGCGTCGTCTCTTCGATAGGGAAGGGACTCGCCGCCGCTTCTTTGGGTGCTCTTCTGGAAGCGAGGGGACTGCGGGTTACCATCCAGAAGCTCGACCCGTACATCAACGTCGACCCCGGGACCATGTCCCCGTTCCAGCACGGCGAGGTCTTCGTCACCGACGACGGCGCCGAAACTGACCTCGACCTCGGGCATTACGAGCGCTTCACCTGCGCCAAGCTCTCCAAAAAGAGCAACTTCACCACGGGACAGGTCTACTTTTCCGTCATCGAGAAAGAACGGCGCGGCGACTACCTCGGCGGGACGGTGCAGGTCATCCCCCACATCACGGACGAGATCAAGTCCAACATCCTGGAGAACGCGAAGGGGTCCGACATCGCCATCGTGGAGATCGGCGGCACGGTCGGCGACATCGAGTCGCTCCCCTTCCTGGAGGCGATCCGCCAGTTGAAGAGCGACCGCGGTGCCGGGAATGTCCTGTATCTCCACGTGACCCTGGTCCCCTACCTCAAGGCGGCAGGCGAACTGAAGACCAAGCCGACCCAGCACTCGGTGAAGGAACTGCGCGAGATCGGCATCCAGCCGGACATACTCCTTTGCCGCTGTGAGCAGGAACTCCCCCAGGAGATGAAGGCGAAGATCGCCCTGTTTTGCAATGTGGAGGAGAAGGCGGTCATCACCTCAAGGGACGCGGAGCACATCTACGCGGTGCCGGCCGCGCTGAACCGCGAGGGACTGGACGAACAGGTGGTCGAGAAGCTGAACATCTGGACCAAGGCCCCCGATCTCTCGCACTGGCAGCAGGTGGTGACCAAGCTGACCAACCCCGGCGGCGGCGAGGTGCGTATCGCCGTGGTCGGGAAATATACCGGCCTCCAGGAATCCTACAAGTCCCTGGCCGAGGCGCTCACCCACGGCGGCATCGCCAACGATTGCCGGGTGAGCCTGGTCTACCTCGACGCCGAGAAACTTGAGGAGGAGGGTGCCGAAAAGTTCCTGAGCGACGTGGACGGCATCCTGGTTCCCGGCGGTTTCGGCGAGCGCGGCACCGAGGGGAAGATCCAGGCGATCGAGTTTGCCCGTGTCCGGAAGGTGCCGTTCTTCGGCATCTGTCTCGGCATGCAGATGGCTGCCGTGGAGTACGCGCGCAACGTCTGCCAGCTTCCCGAGGCCTACTCCAGCGAATTCAAGCCGGTCTGCGCCAGCCCGGTGATCCATCTGATGGAAGGGCAGAAGGGCGTGGAGAAGAAGGGTGGCACCATGAGGCTGGGCGCCTATCCCTGCTCCCTCGTCAAGGGAACCTTTGCCCAGAAGGCTTACGGTTCCACCGAGATTTCCGAGCGGCATCGCCATCGCTACGAATTCAACAACAGCTTCCGGTCCGCGCTTGTGGAGAAGGGGATGGTCATCTCCGGAGTTTACAAGGAAGGGGACCTGGTTGAGATCATCGAGCTTCCCGAGCACCCCTGGTTTCTCGGCTGCCAGTTCCATCCGGAATTCAAATCGAAGCCGCTCAACCCGCACCCGCTCTTCAAGGCGTTCATAGCCGCTACCAAGGAAAGCAGAGGCAGGGGCTAGGGGCTAGGGGCTAGGGACTAGGGACTAGACGCGAAACGTAGAACGTAGAACGTAGAACGTAGAACGTAGAACGTAGAACGTAGAACGGCATTTAAGGAGATAACATGGTCAGGGAAATCACCGTAGGCGGTGTGAAAATCGGGGGGAACAGGCCGCTGGTGCTGGTGGCGGGACCCTGCGTGATAGAGAACGAGAGCGCCACGATGCGTTGCGCGGAACGGCTGATGACCATCTGTCACGGCATCGGGATGCCTTTAATCTTCAAGGCGTCATACGACAAGGCAAACCGGACCTCCGTCTCCGCTTTCAGGGGGCCGGGAATGAAGGAAGGGCTCCGTATCCTCGCCAAGGTGAAAGAGGCGCTCGGGGTCCCGGTTCTCTCCGATATCCATTCCATCGAGCAGGTGGCGCCCGCCGCAGATGTCCTGGACGTGCTGCAGATCCCGGCCTTCCTCTGCAGGCAGACGGACCTGCTGGTAGCCGCTGCCAGGAGCGGCCGCGTGGTGAATGTGAAGAAGGGGCAGTTCCTGGCGCCCTGGGATATGAAAAACGTGGTAGGCAAGATCCTCTCCTGTGACAACGAGAACGTCATCCTGACCGAGCGCGGTGCCAGCTTTGGTTACAATAACCTCGTCGTGGACATGCGCAGCTTCCCGATCATGCGCGGGACCGGCTGCCCGGTGATCTTCGATGCCACTCACAGCGTGCAGCTCCCAGGTGGCGAAGGGACCTCATCGGGCGGGCAGCGCGAATTCGTCGAATACCTCTCCTGCGCGGCTGTTGCCGCCGGTGTGGACGGCGTTTTCCTGGAGGTGCACGAAGAGCCGGAGCTGGCCCTTTGCGACGGACCCAACTCCGTGCGCCTCGATGACCTGCCGCTTCTCCTGAAAAAGCTGAAGGCGATTGACGCTATTGTGAAATAAACAGTTCCACGTTCTATGCTTGCCCATTTTACTGATAACTGTTCACGGATCTGTTGACTAGGGACAGTGGCAAAGTCAACAACTCATTGGCCCACAGACATATCTGTTGTAGTGTGACGCATAGAACGTTGAACGTATAACGTAGAACGGACGGTAAAATGATCTTAGCAGAAGCGAGAAGGGTGATACGGGTGGAGGCCGAGGCGCTGCTGAGCCTCGAGGCGGCCATTGATGGCGAATTCGAACGGGCAGTGGAGATGATCCTTGCTGCCAGCGGACGTGTGGTTGTCACGGGGATGGGGAAATCGGGCCTGATCGGCCAGAAGATCGCCTCCACCATGGCTTCGACCGGGACTCCCGCCTTCTTCCTGCACCCCGCCGAAGGGATCCACGGAGACCTCGGCATGATCATGCGCGGGGATGTGGTGATCGCCATATCCAACAGTGGCGAGACCGACGAGGTGGTGCGGATCCTTCCGGTCATAAAGAGGCTCGGCGCCTCCCTGATCGCCATGGCCGGCAATCCCGGCTCGACGCTTGCCAAAAGCGGCGACGTCTTTCTGGACATCTCGGTGAAGGAGGAGGCCTGCCCGCTCGGCCTGGCACCCACCGCCTCCACGACCGTGACGCTGGCCATGGGCGATGCCCTCGCGGTGGCGCTCCTGGTGAGCCGCGGCTTCAAGGCCGAAGATTTCGCCATGTTCCATCCCGGCGGTACCCTGGGACGCAGGCTTCTGCTGAAGGTCGAGGACATCATGCATACCGGCGCATCGCTTCCCCTGGTCGCCTCCGGCACCCTGATGCGGGAGGCGCTCTTCGTCATCACGGATCGCGGACTCGGCATAACGGGGGTGACGGCAGACGATGGAGCACTGATCGGCGTCATAACCGACGGCGACCTGCGGCGCGCCTTGGGGCGCGGGCTCGACATCATCAACCTGCCGGCGTCCGAGCTCATGCAGGGAAAACCGAAGCGGATCTGCCGCGGGGAACTGGCGGCGCGGGCGCTGCAGCAGATGGAGCAATACTCCATCACCTCGCTCTTCGTGTTCGACGACGCCACCTCGGCCGCCCCGGTCGGCATCGTGCACTTGCACGATCTGCTGAAAGCAGGCATCGCGTAAGTAAACAAAACTAAGACCATTCGCCACGGAGAAAATCTGAGGAAATCTGAGAAAAGCCAACGTCAAGGTTAAACAAACCCGGTTGGACACAGGACGAGATGTACGTCTTAAATGTATTTCTCCGAAGTTCTCAGATGTTCTCCGCGGCCAATGGTTTTTTGTGGTTTATTTTTGGTCGTAACTATTAGCTTGTCGAGGTAGCCATGGAAGAGAGACTGAAAAAGATCAAGCTGGTGATACTCGATGTGGACGGCGTGATGACCGACGGCCGCATCATATTCGACTCCAACGGCATCGAGAGCAAGTTCTTCAACGTGAAGGACGGCCACGGCATCAAGATGCTGCAGCGCGCAGGCATCGAGGTGGGGATCATCTCGGGGCGCGAGTCCCTTGTGGTCGCCAACCGCGCCATCGAACTCGGCATCGGCCAGGTGTACCAGAAGTCGCTGGACAAGCTGGTCCCGTACCGGCAAATGCTGGAAGCAAGCGGCCTCAGCGACGAACAGGTGGCCTTCATGGGGGACGACATCATCGACATCCCGCTGCTCAAACGGGTCGGCTTGTCCGCCGCCCCCGCCGATGCCGTTGCCGAGGTGATTCCCTTCGCCCACTTCGTCGCTAAAAACCGCGGCGGCTGGGGAGCGGTCAGAGAGCTGTGCGACCTGATCCTGAGAGGGCAGGGGAGCTGGGAAACCATCACCTCCCGCTACTACATCTGAAGTTTGTCCGGCGCGGTTCTTTCCGCGCACCATCAACAAAAAAAGGGGGTCCCGTCACAGGGCCCCCTTTTTTGCGTCCCGGAATACAAGCATTTTTGTAAAATCAAAGGAAAAACCATTTACCACTGAGAAAATCTGAGAAAAGCCAACGTCAAGGTTAAACAAACCGGTTGGACACCAGACACTGGACGAGATTTGTACAGCTCAAACCTATTTCTCCGAAGTTCTCCGTGGCCAATGGTTTTTTGCTGGTTCCTGCGGTCCGGACTTGTCAGCCATTCAATTCAGGCTCAAAGTTCACGGCTTTCCGTGCCACTAATATGCCTTATTGTAATCGTGGCTTAACGATAAAATATTGATTAGTTAAAATTATGATACTCTGATCTCTTTACATATAGCTATTTGCGTGCTATAGCTAGCCCCTCACAAGCTCCATATTTGCATGCTCTTAGCTTGGCGCGGGACGCTGCCGCGCTTAACTTATGGACATCCCATCATTACATGACGTTGAGGAATCAATAAAGCATGAAAAGAATACTTTTTCCGCTTATCGCACTTGTACTGTTCGTGGCTTCCACCTCGTTTGCCCTTTCTTCTGCCTCACAGTACTCGGATGATCCCTTCGGTGACGATCCGTTCGGGGCTTCCGACGACTCGTTTTCCTCTTCGGCCGCTCCCTATCCTGCTGCGTCGAGACCCAACTCCTTTACGACACCGTCGGGCGGCTTCAATGGGCCTACGGCTGCCGAGTCGGGGTCATTAGTGCCTCAAGGTCAGGCGACTCCAAAGCAGGGGGCCGGCAATCTGCAGCAGCAGATGCAACAAAATCAGCAGTACCCGCAAGATCAGCAGTATCAGCAGTATCAACAAGATCAGCTGTATCAACAAGAGCAGCAAGATCAGCAGGATCAGCGCGCTCCCTTCACGCAGCAGCAGATGCAGATGCAGCAGGATCAGCGCGCCCCATTTCCCGAACAGCAGATGCAGCAAGACCAGCGCGCACCTTTAACCAAGCAGCAGATGCAGCAAGATCAGCGCGCGCCCTTTACGCAGCAGCAGGCGCCACAGGAACAGGAAGCCTTCCCGCCGCAGGAAGATGGATCATCCAAGTTGCAATACGGTACTCCCAAGGAAAGAAAGGACGCCGCACAGGCGCAAAAGTCGCGCAAAAAGCCCCTGAAGAGGGATGAGGAGATCCCCGAGCTTTCCGCGATCGAGCGCACCCTGAGCGAGAACCCGGTTCCCGCGGAGAAGGTCAAGTCGCAGCCCTACGGCACCAAGAGCCTCACCCAGTTCGGCTACAGTTTCTTCAGGCCCGAGGCTTCCGGATTTGCGCCGCAAACGGACGTCCCCGTGGGGCCCGACTACCTGATCGGCGCCGGTGACCGGCTGGTGCTCACCATCTGGGGGAGCATCGACGGCACCTTCAACCTGGAAGTGAACCGAAGCGGCGAGGTTGCGCTGCCCAAGGTCGGGGCGGTGAAGGTAGCCGGACAGCGATTCGATCAACTTCCGGTTCTGCTGACGGCGACCATTTCCCGCGTCTACAAGAATTTCCACCTTAACGTCAACATGGGCCGTGTGCGCTCCATCAAGGTGTACGTGGTAGGAGAGGTGACCGCACCGGGCGACTACAACGTGAATTCCCTCTCCACCCTGTTAAGCGCCCTCTCCGCGGCCGGAGGACCGACCAAGAACGGCAGCCTCAGGAACATCCAGATCAACAGGAACGGCAAGCACATCGAGACCGTCGACCTGTACGACTTCTTCCTGAAGGGGGACAAGGGGAAGGACATCCGCCTGCAGCCGGGTGACACCATTTTCGTGCCGGTCGTCGGGCCGGTCGCGGGGATTGCCGGCAATGTCCGCCGTCCCGCCATCTACGAGCTGAAAGGTGAGCGCAGCCTCAAGGATCTCCTTGCTCTCGCGGACGGGATCAACCCGACCGGGTACCTGCAGCGGGTGCTGCTCTATCGGGTGGAGGCGCACGACAAGAAGGTGGTCACCGACTTCAACCTCGATCTCAAGGATGGTAAGAGCATTGACGAGATGGCTGGCGGCATTGCCATACAGGATCACGACCTGGTGAAGGTGCTTCCCATCGACAGCGTCCTGCGCGGGTACGTGAGGTTGTACGGGCACGTGTTGCGGCCGGGAGATTTCGCCCTGAAGCCGGGGATGCGCCTGAGCAACCTGCTGGGGGCGGACGACCTGCTTCCCGAATTCTACCCGTCCGCCGGCCAGATCATACGCCTGGTCCCCCCCGACCAGCACCCGGAGGTGGTCTTCTTCGACATCTCCAAGGCCCTCAAGGGGGATCCCGCCTACGACCTGGAACTGAAGGAGTTCGACCGGGTGAGGATTTTCACCCGCAAGGAGATGGAGGAGATTCCCTCCGTGAGGGTGAGAGGCGAGGTTCAGAAACCCGGCCAGAAGCGGTTCTTCGAAAACATGACGGTGCGGGACCTCCTCATGCAGGGAGGAAACGTCAAGCTCACCGCCTACCTGAAGAACGCTGAAATCACCAGGCTCAAGCGTAGCGGCGATTCCGTGACCTCCTATTCCCTGCAGGTCGACATCGGGAAGGCGCTGGAGGGCGGAGCCGACAACATCAAGCTGGAGCCGTTCGACGAACTTTCCGTGCGGCGCATACCGAACTGGGCCGAGTCGACCGAGCGCTACGTGGTCCTGAAGGGGGAGTTCGTCTTTCCCGGCATCTATCCCATCCACAAGGGGGAAAAGCTCAGTTCCGTCATCGAGCGTGCCGGAGGGTTCACCGATCTGGCCTATCTCAAAGGGTCCAAGTTCACCCGCGAGATCGCCAGGAAACTGCAGCAGCAGCGCATGGAAGAGTCACTGAACAAGGCCCAGGAAAACATCATCAAGCTGCAGACCTCGATGGCCCAGACCGCGTCATCTGCCGAGGAGGTTGCCGCCTCGAAGTCCACCCTCGAAGGGCTGATGCAAAGCGTGGAAGTGCTCAAGACCAAGAAGGCCGAGGGGCGTATGCTCCTCGAGATCGCCTCGCTAAAAGATTTGAAGGGGAGCGTCTACGACCTGGAACTCCAGGGGGGAGATTTTTTGTCGGTCCCCAGTGATCCGGGCGGCATCAACATCATAGGCGACGTCTATAACCAGAACACCGTCGTGAGCCAGCACGGCAAGAGCGTGGAGTGGTATCTGGATCAGGTGGGTGGCCCCACGGGGGACGCGGACCTGAGCGAGGTCTACGTGGTTAAGGTCGACGGGTCGGTCATCAGCCAGAAGAACTCGACCAGCTACCTGTTCTTCAGCTCCTTTTGGGGCAAACACCTTGATTCGGGAGACACAGTGATCGTCCCCCGCCAATACCAAAAAACAGCATGGCTTAGGGATATCAAGGACATCGCTGCTATCATAGGCAACATAGGCATAACCGCCGGCGTACTCGTGGCAGCCGGGCTTAAATTCTAACAGCAGGTTCAGAGTTCAGAGTTCAGAGTTCAGAGTTCAGAGTTCAGAGTTCAGAGTTCAGAGTTCAGAGTTCAGAGTTCAGAGTTCAGAGTTCAGAGTTCAGAGTTCAGAGTTAAAAATCTAACTTTAAACTTTGGACCGCCTTTAAGTGTTCAGGGGCTTATGAAAATAAATCGGTTTGAGGATATCGAAACCTGGAATGAAGCCCGGGGACTGGTCAATTCCGTTTATTCGGTATTGCATGATTGCAGGGATTTTGGCTATAAGGATCAGATACAAAGAGCATCTATATCTGTGATGTCAAACATAGCAGAGGGCTTTGATCGAGGAACCAACTAAGAATTCATACAATTTCTTGTCATAGCCAGGGGATCGGCATCCGAACTGAAAAGTCTGGCGTATGCGGGGATCGACATAGGCCATCTTGCTGCAGAATCATTAGAAACCATAAAAATAAGTTGCACAAATGTCAGCAGTGTGATTAATGGATTCATAAAATATCTGTCAAATTGCGATAGAAAAAAATCAAACAATAGCTTTGAACTTTGAACAGAAGATAAACTTAGAACGCTGAACATACCTTCTAAGTAGACTTGGATGTTTAACTCTGAACCTAGAACTCTGAACTTTGAACTTTTAACATAGGATTCATATGACGGACAAACAGAACCAAGTGGGAGTCGACGACGAGCAGGAAATTAACCTGCTGGAGCTGTTGCAGGTGCTCGTGAAGCGCAAGATGCTCATCATAAAGATATGCAGCGTCGCCATTGTAGTTTCGGTAGCCTACTCTCTGACTTTGCCGAACATCTATTCCGCTACAGCCAAGATACTCCCACCGCAGAAGGAGAGCGGTGGCGGGCTTTCCGCTTTGCTCGGACAAGCGGGCGGACTGGCGGGACTGGCTACTGGAGGGCTCGGTGGAGGAGGCGACCTCTATCTCGGGATACTGAAAAGCCGCTCCGTCGGAGACGCCGTCATTCAACGGCTGGATCTTACCAAAGTCTATAGGGCCTCAACGCTGGAGGCTGCCAGGGGAAGCCTGAATGGTGCGGTCAAGGTACAGGCAGGTAAAGACGGGATTATTTCCATTACAGCTGAAGATAAGGACCCCAAGCGTTCCGCCCTACTGGCCAATACCATCGTTGATGAACTGGGGAAGACCACGGTTAGGCTGAACCTGTCCAAGGCCGGGACGGAAAGGGCTTTCCTGGAAAAGCGTCTCGATCTGGTGAGAATGGACCTGAAGGCGGCGGAAGACGATTTAAAATCGTTTTCCCAGCGCAATAAGATCGTTGAGGTTGATTCTCAGGCTAAGGCGTCAATCGAGGGCATAGCGCGCCTTAAGGCCGAACTCGCGAGCAAAGAGGTGCAACTTGCGGTTGTGAGCAGCAATCAGACTGAGCAGAGCCCTGAGGTGAAGGCGATCCAGACCGGCATCAGGCGGCTCAAGGGCGAACTTGGCGCACTTGCCGGAAGCGGGGGCGGTGGGGAGGGTATTCCTTCCATTGGTAATGTACCTGGAGTGGGGCTTGAATATTCGCGGAAACTACGTGAGCTCAAAACGCAGGCGGCAATCTTCGAGCAGCTGACGAAGCAGTACGAGATGGCCAAATTGAGTGAGGCAAAAGACTCTTCTTCCTTCCAGGTCCTTGACGAAGCAGTGGTGCCGGTCAACAAAAGCAATCCGAAACGATCGCTGATTGTAATCCTGACAGCCATAACGACTTTTTTAGTTTCATTGGTTATTGTCTTTGTGCAGGAGTATTTGGCCAAGATGTCGAACGATGACAGGAAGATTGTTGATAGCATCAAGAAACATGCCTTGGCTTTTAAGTAGCTAAAACCAACGTGCAGGAAAGAATGAAAAGTTCACCCTGAAGTCTTTCGCTGATTCTTCCAAAGGAATGTAGATCTTGTTATTGGAGAGGAGAGCAATGAAAGTAGTTATTCTTGCTGGTGGTTTTGGGACCCGTATCAGTGAAGAGTCCCACCTGAAGCCCAAACCGATGATCGAGATCGGTGAGCGGCCGATTCTCTGGCATATTATGAAGACATACTCAAACTACGGATTTAACGATTTTATTATCTGTCTTGGCTATAAAGCGTATTGCATAAAAGAATATTTTGCCCATTATTTCCTCCATGAGTCTGATGTTACTTTCGATTTCAAAAATCAGAATGAACGGGTGATTCATCATCACTCGGCTGAACCCTGGACTGTGACCCTGGTTAATACCGGTTTGGAGACCATGACCGGAGGACGGGTCAAGAGAATCCAGTCGTATGTCGGGGATGAACCGTTCCTGCTTACCTATGGTGACGGTGTTGCCGATATTAATATAAACAAATTGGTGGCTTACCATAAAGCGCACGGTAAGCTTGCCACCGTTACCTCCATACAGCCCTCCGGCCGTTTTGGCGCACTGGATTTGGCTGAAGGCAATGGCGTACGCGGCTTCCAGGAAAAACCGAAAGGGGACGGTGCCTGGATCAATGCAGGTTTTTTCGTGCTTGAGCCTCAAATATTTGACTATATAGCTGGTGACTCAACTGTCCTTGAAAAGGAACCTCTGGAGAAACTTGCCAAAGATAACGAGCTTGTGGCATATAAGCATGCTGGATTTTGGCAGCCGATGGATTCGCTGCGCGACAAAAACCAGTTGGAGGAGCTCTGGAAGGGTGGAAAAGCGCCTTGGAAGATGTGGGCTTAAAGGCAGTCAAGCGTGAGGAGCGGTGTTTTGGTAGACAGCAAGTTTTGGAAGGGCAAAAAAGTATTTCTCACCGGCCATACCGGTTTTAAAGGCTCCTGGCTCTGCCTCTGGCTGCACCAGTTTGGCGCCGAAGTGACCGGTTACGCTCTCAATCCGCCGACCGACCCGAGCCTCTTTGAACTGTGCGGGGTCGGGTCGCTGGTTGATTCGGTCACTGGCGATGTCAGGGACGGCGAGAAGCTGGCCGCTGCAATGCTGAAGGCTGCCCCGGAGATCGTTATCCATATGGCGGCCCAGCCGCTGGTACGGGATTCGTATAACATCCCCGTAGAGACTTTCGCCATCAACGTCATGGGGACCGTCAATCTGCTGGAAGCGGTGCGGAACTGCTCCAGCGTGAAGGCCGTGGTGAACGTCACCACCGACAAGTGCTACGAGAACAAAGAGTGGTCCTGGGGCTATCGTGAAAACGAGCCGATGGGCGGCTACGACCCCTACTCCAGCAGCAAAGGGTGCTCAGAACTAGTAACCGCCGCCTACCGGCAGTCCTTCTTCAACGCCTCAGCGTCCCAACAGCCTTCCGCCGCCGTCGCTACGGCCCGGGCAGGCAACGTGATAGGTGGCGGTGACTGGGCCCCTGACCGTCTCATACCAGACTGCATCAGCGCTCTTTTGCAGGGGGAAACTGTCCGTATCAGAAACCCATATGCCATCCGCCCTTGGCAGCATGTATTGGAGCCACTTTCCGGCTATCTTACACTGGCACAGTGCCTGTACGAACACGGGGCAAAATATGCCTCGGGTTGGAATTTTGGACCCAGTGATGACGACGCCAAGCCGGTGGAGTGGATTGTGCAGAATATGTGCGCGAAATGGGGGGGTGACGCTGAGTACAAAATAGACGACGGCGGACATCCCCATGAGGCCCATTACCTGAAGCTCGACTGCTCAAAGTCGCGGGCTGAGCTGGGTTGGCAGCCACGTTGGAACCTGGAGACGGCCATAGATAAAATAATTCAATGGACAAACTCCTACAGGGGGAAAGAGCCGTTGCGCGAGGTCTGTCTGGCACAGATACGTGAATATCAAGATCGCTGATGTACTAAACAATTTTTTCATCTTCTGAATTTCATATATTATGCGAATGGTATGCAAAGGAGCGGCAGTGGAAGGAAATGACATTCAGGAAAAGAAATTGCGGGAACAGGTTATTCTGGCTTCCAAAAAATATTACGAATTCAAGCATAAAAAAAGCAACGCATTTGTCCCCGGTGATCGCATCCCCTATGCGGGACGTGTCTTCGACGAGAAAGAAATAGCCGCACTGGTTGACTCCTCCTTGGACTTCTGGCTTACCACTGGCCGCTATGCGGAAAAGTTTGAAAAGGACTTTGCCGGTTTTATCGGTGTTGAGCATTGTTCCCTGACTAATTCAGGTTCCTCCGCCAATCTGCTTGCATTCATGGCACTCACCTCGCCCAAGCTCGGCGAAAGACGGATCAAGAAGGGTGACGAAGTTATCACCGTTGCCGCCGGTTTCCCAACCACCGTCGCGCCTATCATCCAGTACGGCGCGGTGCCGGTCTTTGTGGATGTGTCCTTTCCCACCTACAATATCGACTGTTCGCAGTTGGAGAACGCCAGATCCGACAGGACCAAGGCGGTTATGGTTGCCCATACGCTTGGCAATCCCTTTGATATTGCAAAGGTCAAATCCTTCTGTGATCGCCACAATCTCTGGCTCATTGAGGACAACTGCGACGCACTCGGCTCCCGTTACCAGTACAAGGGTGCCTGGAAATATACCGGCACCATCGGCGATATTGGCACTTCCAGTTTTTATCCTCCCCATCACATGACCATGGGGGAGGGAGGTGCTGTCTATACCGACGACAGTCAATTGAAGCGATTGGTGGAATCGTTCCGTGACTGGGGGCGCGACTGCTGGTGCCCCTCGGGCAAGGACAACACCTGCGGCAACCGCTTCGGACAGCAGTTCGGCGAGCTTCCTTTCGGCTACGACCACAAATATGTCTATTCCCACTTCGGGTACAACCTGAAGGTGACGGAGATGCAGGCGGCCATCGGCTGCGCCCAACTGGAGAAACTCACCGGCTTCATCGAGGCGCGCAAGAGGAACTGGACCCTTCTGCGCGAGGGAGTGAGCGACCTCGGTGACCGCTTCGTGCTGCCGGAGGCCACCGAAAATTCGGACCCGTCATGGTTCGGTTTCTTGCTGACCGTAATGAAGGAAGCCGGCTTCACCAGGGACAAGATCGTCAATCACCTCGAATCCAAGGGGATTCAGACCAGGATGCTCTTCGCCGGCAACCTGATCAAACACCCCTGCTTCGATGAAATGCGCAAGGACGGCACGGGGTATCGGGTGGTGGGCGAACTGGCCGCCACGGACCGCATCATGCGCGACACCTTTTGGATCGGCGTCTATCCGGGCATGACCGAGGAGATGGTGGGCTGCATGGTGGCGACAATCAAAGGTTTTTTGAAGTAAATGACGGCATCCTCCCAAACCGCAGACGGTGCAATTGCCTGCAAGAAATTGCCGCACGCCGACCTCGGCCATGTATTTGACAAGGTCGGCGCTCTCTGGGAGAGCTTCCGGGGAGAGCGGGTATTCATAAGCGGCGGCACCGGCTTCTTTGGCAAGTGGTTGTTGGAGACCCTCCTGGATGCCAACCAGCGTCTCGACCTGGGCTGCCGGGTGACGGTCCTCAGTCGCCGTCCGGCAGATTTTGCCACATGCCATCCGCACCTGAGCGACCCGTCTGTCGTCACCCTGGTAACCGGAGATGTGCGCGACTTCGCCTACCCGGAAGGCCGGTACAAGTTCGTCATCCATGCCGCGACCGATGTAGCGGCGGACAGCGCAGCGATCGATCTCTTCTGTTCCTGCCTGGACGGCACCAGGCGGGTGCTGGACTTTGCACGGCAGGCCGGCTGCGATGATTTTCTGCTGGTCAGTTCCGGGGCTGTTTACGGCCGGCAGCCGGAACAGCTGGCCGCAATTCCGGAAAGCTATCCCGGGGCGCCTGACCCTTTAGACCCTAAATCCGCCTACGGAGAGGGTAAGCGCTGTTCCGAATGGTTAGCCAGCGCATACGGAGAGCAGCACCGGTTCCGCGTTAAGATCGCGCGCTGCTTCGCCTTTGTCGGGCCGCACCTCCCCTTGGACGGGCATTTTGCCATTGGCAATTTCATCCGCGACGCAGTTTCGGGCAGCCCGATTGTCATTCAAGGGGACGGCACCCCATATCGCAGCTACCTGTACGCCGCCGATCTGGCCGTCTGGTTGTGGACCATATTGCTGCGGGCTCCCGGGGCAGCGGCCTATAACGTGGGCGGTGCCGAGGCGATCACCATCGCCGAACTAGGGCTACGGGTTAGCCGGATTGCCGGGTCCAGTAAGGCAGTAACGGTCATGACTCCTTGCCTTCCTTCAAAGGCGGCGGAGCGATACGTTCCCGATGTTCAAAAGGCAGAGCATGGACTGGGATTAAAGACTTGGATACCGTTGGATGAAGCAATCCATAGAACTGTGCAATGGCTCAAGTGAACTGCAGTATTGTCAAGCCGGGGGAATGATGAAGTTATCCGATTACGTAATAGATTTTATCGTTAAAGAGGATGTAACCCACATCTTCGAATTCATTGGCGGCGCCATCACCCACCTGCTTGACTCCACGGTGGACCGCGACGACATCAGCTGCGTCTCGGTACATCACGAGCAATCGGGCGCCTTCGCGGCCGAGGCCTACGCACGCATCAACGGGCGGCTGGGCGTGGCCATGGCCACCAGCGGTCCGGGCGCGCTCAACATGGTCACCGGTATCGGCAGCTGCTGGTTCGACTCGGTCCCTGTCCTGTTCATCACCGGCCAGGTCAATACCTACGAGTACAAGTTCGACCGTCCCATCAGGCAGATCGGTTTCCAGGAAACGGACATTGTCAGCGTGGTAAAGCCGCTCACCAAATACGCCGAGCTGGTGACTGATGCCAATAGCATACGCTACCATCTCGAGAAGGCGGTCTATCTTGCCCAAAGCGGCAGACCGGGTCCGGTGCTGCTGGATATTCCGATGAACATCCAGCGGGCCCAGATCGAGCCCGAGCAGATGGAAAGCTTTTTCGACAGCCAGGAGTATCGCGACTTGCAGCCGACGGACCCGCCCTGCTGGCAGGAGCGCATGGACGAAATCGTTCGCCTCATGGAGTCGGCCAAGCGGCCGGTCATACTTGCCGGCGGCGGCGTGAGAACTGCGCAGGCTGCCGCCCACCTGCAACTTCTGGTCGAGATGACTGGCATCCCGGTGGTTTCCTCGCTCATGGGACTTGATGCCGTCTCCCATGACAACCCGGAATTCATGGGCATGATCGGTGCTTATGGCAACCGCTACAGCAACCTGACGCTGGCAAACTGCGACTTCCTGCTGATCCTCGGTTCGCGTCTTGATTCGCGGCAGACCGGCACCCGGCCCGACACCTTCGCGCGCGCCGCGACCAAGGTGCATGTGGATGTCGACCCGATCGAACTGCAGGCCAAGGTACAGGTCGATATCGCCCTACAGTGCCACATCGGGCCTTTTTTGCAGGCGCTCAACGGCAAGCTCGCCTCGGCAGAAAAGCCCGACATCGCCCAGTGGCTCGGGACCATCGACGGATACCGCCAGAGGTACCCGACCTGCATGGACCCAGGGCAATCTTTCACCATCGACCCCAACCTCTTCATGAAGACCCTCTCCGATGCCAGCACGGAAGGCGACATCGTCACCCTGGATGTGGGACAGAACCAGATGTGGGCGGCCCAGTCCTTTCGATTGAAGAAAGGGCAGCGGATGCTGATCTCCGGCGGCATGGGGGCCATGGGTTTTGCGCTTCCCGCCGCCATGGGCGCGGCCAAGGCGGCACCGGGCACCAGGGTGATCGCCATCGCCGGCGACGGAGGCATCCAGGTCAACATACAGGATCTGGACACCATCGTTCAGCACCAGCTTCCGGTAAAGATCATCGTGCTCAACAACGGCTGTCTCGGCATGGTGCGCCAGTTTCAGGACATGTACTTCGGCGGCCGCCAGCAGTCCACGGTGATCGGTTACGGCTGCCCCGACCTGGGGAAAATCGCCGGGGCGTACGGGATTCCTGCCCTGAGAATTTCCTCCAGCAGCGACGCCGAGAAGTATCTTGCGGAGGCGTTGCAAGCCGACGGTCCTGCCTTTATCGAGGTCATGCTGGAGCGGGCCACCTGCGTCAATCCGAAGCTCGTGGTAAACCGGCCCATCGAGGACATGTCGCCCGAGCTCGACCGTGACGAACTTGCAGGGGAAATGCTGATCGAGTTGGTACAAGAAGAGGAAGTGCAGCACTGAGGTCTCTTTATCCGGTCGACCCGACGATCACCCACCGGCTGCAGAATCGCAGAGACATCTCAGTGCAGGTTGCTGATAAAAAAACACGCGGGATGACATGGGGCTAAACACAGTGATTAAAGCAATATACAATAGTCACCCATTACTGAAACGCCTCATGGCCAGTGTTTTTATTTTCTTTGTGTCGAAACTTGCCCTGCTGCAGCGATTCAGATTGAAGTGGACCTTGCAGAAATACTATGACGGTTCAACAGATCCTGAAATAATTGAGGTTTTGACCTATCTGGAGAACAACCCAGTCCAAATGATCCCCTATGAATATGTCAGTCATCATTATGCTCGCAGGGTTGAAATCCGACGCGATGAAAACGACGGGTATCCGTATGTGAAAATAGAGGCGAATAAAGTTTACTTCCCAAAGGAAATGTCTTCAAGGGAGATCGAGGCTGCTGTGCAAACCGCGTATACGGAACAAGACAGCCGTTCTCCACATAAATATCTGGCAGATGGATTTGAATTGGAAAACGAAGAGGTAGGTGTATTTGTCGGTGCTTCAGATGGTATTTTTTGTCTTAGCGTACTCCATCATTTTAATTCGATTTATTTGTTCGAAGCCGATCCGATTTGGCAAAAGCCCTTGGAGCTTACCTTCAGGAATTGGGGCCCGAAGGTGAATATCATACCCCTGTATGTTTCTGACACCGACAGCAGTCTGACTGTTTCATTGGACACTTTTTTTGCTAATACCCATGCCGATATAACCTATATTCAAGCGGATATTGAAGGGCATGAAAAGGAATTGCTCGTCGGTGCAGCAAACCTGATAAATAACAGTCACAGGCTCAAAATTTCGATTTGTACTTATCACAGGCATAACGACCTCGATGACTTCACCAATATATTAACCAAGGCCGATATGAGGGTCTCCTGTTCTAAAGGATACCTGATAATGTGGCAGCAAGTGCCCTTAAGGAGGCCGTATTTGCGCAGGGGTTTGATTTATGCCGCAAAATCAGCTGCGGCGGTAAATATGATTGGCAGGAAACTATATAGCTGAAGCGGGAACTCGGTAATTTACTCCCGATAAGGCCAATCCAGGCAGCTGGCAGTGACCAGGCCGGTCAGGGATACATTCCCCACCCGGTGCGACCGGCTTGGAGAGGGGATGTTGCCGGAGCTGTTAGCCGGTGGGGACCCCCGGAGTAGCCAAGGCGATGGGAGATTTTGTTGAAAATATTATTTGATAATTATTGGGAAGTCCTTAATAAGGACAACCGATTGTTTGAACAAAGGAATGCCGCAATTGGAGATGATCTGCTGCTGCCATTTCAAGTGCTTAAGGAACAAGCTGCGAAACGAGGCATTGCGGCCGGAACAAGGTCAGCCATTCCGTTGGAACAAGCCGATGCCATAGTATTTATCGATTTGCCCGATATCACACGTCCTCACGTGCAGCGCATGTTGAATTCAGGTAAGCCGCTCTATCTCATTGTGTTTGAGAGCCCGCTAATCAGGCCGGTAAAAAAGGATGATCAGCTCATAAGCAGATTTAAAAAAATATTCACCTATGATGATGCCATGGTTGATGGCTGCAGGTTTGTTAAAATTAATTACTCATTCGATACATCGCAAAAAAGAGAAATAGATTTAAGCAAAAAACTCAAGCTGAGTGTGATGATAGCCGGCAATAAACGGGTAAATCATCCACAAGAGCTTTATTCGGACAGGATAGAAACCATTAAATGGTTTGAAAAAAATCACCCGGATGATTTTGACCTTTACGGGGTAGGCTGGGATGAACGCCATTTCGGAGACAGACTTCCTCTGCGGGTGTTGAACCATTTTCACCCCATAAGGCGCCTCATGGCCCGTAACTATGCCGCCTACCGTGGACCTGTTGAACGCAAGAGAGAAGTGCTTGAATCTTATAAGTTTTCCATCTGTTACGAAAACATAATGAATGTACCCGGGTACATCACGGAAAAGATCTTTGATTGCTTTTTCGCCGGTTGCCTGCCAGTTTATTTGGGAGCCGATAACATATCGGATCACATTCCGGCAAATTGTTTCATAGATCGGAGAAAGTTCAAAAGCCACTCAGAACTATATGATTTTATTCTAAACATGAGCGATTCACTTTATATTGAGCATCTTCAGAATATTTCGGTTTTCCTGCAAAGTGGACTGGCGTACCCATTCAGCATAGATTCCTTTGTTAGCACTATCTTAAGCGAGTTTGTTCGTGAATAGCACCTTATTTATAGTCTTAATCGGAAGGATAGTTCAGGTAGTTATATCTCTAGCTTCAGTAAGGATATACACCAAGCTGCTTTCTACTGGAGAAGTAGGCAATATTTTCCTGATAAATTCAATAGTAGGCTTGTTTGCCTTAACCCTGATCAACCCGGTTGGCATGTATATTAACAGAAGGTTGCACAAGTGGTCAGACGACAAAACGGTAATAAACTTTTTCTTTCTGTACAACGCGTATTTAATATTTATATCGATTGCCTCAGTGCTGATTGTCGGCGTGCTTAATAAATCTTTGGGAGTAGGAAGTTCCATAGATTTAAAGTTGCTGTCACTGTTTATCATGCTGAATATATATTTTAATACCTGGAACTTGACAATAATCCCTTCGCTTAATATGCTGCAACACGTAAGGAGTTTTGTTCTTTTTTCGGTGATTACGCTGCTCCTGGGCCTGACATTTTCAGTAACCTTTGTTACCGCAATTAATCCGACTGCTGTCTATTGGCTGTCTGGCCAGGTCATGGCTCAGGTCGCTGTCACCATGCTCGCTTTTGCACATTTCAAAAGAATAACCGGAACTGTACTCAATTTAGACCTCGTTAAAGCGGCTGTCACAAAGGTAAATTTTTCCAGAATCCTGGCGTTTGTACTTCCCTTGACAATAACTACATTTTTCATGTGGGTTCAGAACCAGTCGTATAGAATGATCATCGAGAGGTACATCGGGCTGGAATTTCTGGGCATGATCGGTGTTGGAATGGGAATAGCCACCAGCCTTTCCGCGACAGTGGAATCAATAGTCTTGCAGGTCTACAATCCGATATATTATAGCGAGATAAATACCTCCGATCCTGAAAAACGCGCAATCGCTTGGGATAAAATGGCCCGATTGACAATCCCGATATATCTCTCCGTGACGATACTGGTGTCGTGCCTCGCGCCGTTTCTGGTGAAGATTCTGGTTAATGATAAGTTTTCAGGTGTGTTCGTATTCGTGATATACGGTGCCTGGGTGGAGTTCTTTCGGATGACAACCAATGTGCTGTCCAGCGTCGCACATTCTGAAATGCAGACCAGATCTTTGATCTTGGCATATTTTGCCGGAGGCTTTCTGGCCTTTTTTGGCGTTTACTTGTGTTCGACATTTGACTTGTCGCAATTCATCCCGGCTATACTTGTTGTCAGCGGCTTTGTAACGATGTCTACCATGTATCTGAACATGAAAAACCTGATCAAGATCAATCTGGGAGCGGACCTGCTTGCCAGGCCATTGGCTCTATCCATGCCATTTGCCATTTCATTGTTTTTTTATTCTAAATCCGGAGATTTGCGGGTCTCACTTCTCTCGACATTTATTGCGGGATTGTATCTGATGTACATATATTTCCCGACATATAAAAGTATGAGGAACTGATTCCATGACAGACCAATTTGCCCGCGATACCGCGTCTGTCACGCCGGCGCTAGTATGTATCTGTGTCCCTACATACAATGCTGCATCCACTGTGCGCGAATCCCTCGGATCCATCTTGGGTCAGACATATGTCGATATGGTGGTGCATGTCTCTGACAATGCCTCAACTGACAATACCCTTGAAGTTATTGAGTCTATTTCTGACCCGCGTTTAGTGATCCATCGTCACCATGTCAATGTCGGCGGCGAAGGAAATTTTACCCGTTGCATTCAAATGGCTGCCGGAAAATATACTGCCATATTTCACGCCGATGATATCTATGAAAAGGAAATGGTTGCCCGGCAGGTTGCTTTTCTGGAAGCAAATCCGGATGTCGATGCGGTATTTACCGAGGCGGTAACGATAGATGAAGACGGCACCCCGTTTGGTTTTGTTGGCGGGGTTCCCAAAAGTAACAAGAAGGTGACCCGGCTCGATTTCCGCGAGCTTTTAACGACCATGCTGCTGTACCATAATTTCCTGGTCTGCCCAAGCGTAATGGTGCGCAGCGAGGTATACCGGGACCAAATCAGGCAATGGGGCGGGTTCCGTTCGGCCTCTGATGTCGATATCTGGCTGCGGCTTGCCCGCAGCAAACCGATCGCAGTACTGAGTGAACGACTGATGCGGTACCGGATCAGTCGCCAACAGTTCTCCCATAAAAACCGGACCCGCACCGAGCGGGCGGATTTTTTCCTGGTGATGGACCATTATCTGGCCCTGCCCGAAGTGCAGGGTTTTCTAACGAAAAAAGACCTGCGGCATTACAGGTGGCTGGAGCGCCATGAGCGTGTGGCGCGGGCCTTGAACCTGTTCGGATTGGGAAATATCTCCGAAGCAGGCGACCTGCTGAAGGGATTTTTCTGCTGGGACTCAATCCATGCGGCCATCAGCACCCGCAGGGGGCTGGTGACAATTGCCGGAGGCACTCTGCTTAGGTTCTTGATGTTTTTCGGGATATCGAGAAAAGGCATGGAGATGGTCACCGCCATAAAAAGAATTCCCTGGAGATGACGGCGAACCGTTGCCTTCAGTGCCCGTTTTCCCGGCCCGGGCTGCGCGGCGTCCAAAATGCACCAGCCAGCGCTGCGGCAAAAAGGGCCGGCCCTTTCATGGAGCTGCTGTTTCAAATCTCGCCAGGCGATGAAAAACCGTCCGTTTTGTCTTTTGTGAAGGCCTCTAAATGATAGTTAATCCCGCCTTACTTTATGCAGTTTTTTGGTTTTTTCTGCTGTTTCTCTACAACCTTAGGCTTAGCAACGTGTTACTGCCAATCTCCAAAGAAGCGCTCTTCTTTTTCTCGGCTTCGATTGGCATGTTTCTCTTTGGCTATATCTTGTTTTCTCTCATCACAAGGAAACTTATTGTTCGCCCGAAGTTGCAGCTTGGAACTTACCAGAAATGGGTATTCTCAAAAGACACGACCAAGGTGCTGGCGGTTTTAACAAAAGTCCTGCTAGCAGGCCTGTCTGCCGAACTGATCTATTTTCAAAATCTGCCCTTGATTTCCCTGCTGGGCATCGGCAAAACCGTACTATACACGGACTTCGGCTTTCCCGGGATACACGGCCTCTTCAACGCGATCCTGCTGGTAATTATCTCTATCTTGTTTGTCAGGCAACTGTTCAGACCTACCAAGCTCAACCTGCTCTGCATTATGCTCGCATTTGCCTGGCCCATCTTACTTGTGACACGACAGCTTTTTGTCACCGTTGCCGTCCAGTTTATTTTCCTCTATATCCTGATAAGGGGCGTCAGCTTTAAAAGGTTTTTCAGGATATTTTTACTGGTCTGCGGGCTGGTATTGATGTTCGGATACATCGGAGACATGAGATCCGGACGTGATTCCTTTATAGCACTTGCAAGCCCTACCGTGGAATATCCGGACTATTTGCCGTCCGGCCTTCTCTGGGTTTACATATATATGGTATCGCCCTTGAATAATATTGTGAACAACATGGATGTTGTTCCTTATTATGCGCCTGTCGGAACAATCAGCGGCCTGATACCATCCTTTGCCAGAAGTTTCCTGATGGACTCGCTTGGAGTTTCACCCCCGGACTGGAACCTGGTCAATGAAACCCTGAACGTCTCCTCGATGCACGAGAAGTTTCTGACCGACTTCGGGCCGTACTTCAGCAATTTTGTCTATCTGCTGGTATCGTTTTTCTCCTGCTTTCTTTTGAAGCGCTCATCCAAAGATCCGCGATACGGTTTTGCCCTCGTTGTAATACTGCATGCAATAGTATTTTCTTTTTTCGCCGATTTTCTGTTCCACCTGGTTTTTGTTGCACAACTAGTTTTTTACATTGCTCTTTTCAAAAGGCCAAGCTTCAATGACTAGGTTTTCGATTTTAATTCCATGCTACAATTGTTCAAAGACTCTGCCAGATACTTTGACTTCATGCTTGCGTCAAGAATTTGACGGCTATGAGGTAATTCTAGTGGATGACTGCAGCAGGGATAATGTAGAAAATATCTACCGCCATTTTTTGCCATTCTTTGAGAGCAAAAATATTTCTTTGACCTATCACAGAAACAGTGTTAATTCAGGTGTCTCGTTCAGCAGGAATCTCGCATGGGATCTTTCAACCGGCGAGTACGTTTGCTTTTTGGACTCAGATGATATCTGGCATGAATCAAAGCTGAAAATCGTCAACCAGGTTTTAAATGATGACAACTGTGACTGCTTGTACCATTCCTACACCGACCAAAAGGATGATTTTTTCACGCGACGCTCTTTTTCTGATTATGCCTCCAATGAGCTCGGCCTGGCGTCACTGATCCTGAAAAATCCGTCCCAAACCTCGTGTTTTGTTCTGAGAAGATCGATAGCCGACAGGTTCGATATCAGTATGAGCTTCTGTGAGGATTACGATCTCTGGCTGAGGATTTTCTGTTCTCATCGGATTCATGCGTTACGGGGCAAGCCTTTGACGCTGCTGTCGAGGCCGCAGAAAACTCCCGGGGGCCTTAGCGCCTCCCGCAAAAAGATGAGGCTCGGCGAGCTTACCGCGTATCTCAATTTCGTACAACGGAACAATAAATTCAAAGTCCTATTTCCTTTACTGGTAGTATATTCAGCGTTGAAACACATTCGATCAGAGATAAAGTACCTTGTCAATTTCACTGCAAAAAAAAGTTAGATTATCCATGAGCGACTCCATGAAATCATTAGACTGCACTGCCTCCTTGGTTGTATTTAATAATGAGCCCCGAATGATCAATCGGGCAGCGGCGAGTTTTCTGTCCTGCTCTCTTGCTACTGAACTGCACATTGTCGATAACTCTCCGACGCCGGCGTTGAAATCGTCATTTAGTAATTTGCCGGTCAACTATCACTTTTACGGTTCCAATGCAGGTTATGGTCAAGGGCACAATCTGGTCATTAAGGAGGAACTTGGCAGCCGCTATCATGTGATCATCAACCCGGATATCGTCATCGAGTCATCGACCATAGAGTCACTGTGCGCCTTCATGGACCAGAATCCGGATATCGGCATGGTCTGCCCTAAGGTGCTCAACGAAGACGGTTCGGTTCAGCCGCTCAACAAGCGCTATCCAACAGTAATGGACCTTTTTGCCAGGCGGTTTTTGCCGAAAGTGCTGCGCGGTGTGCTCGATAAAAGGTTGGCATGGTACGAGACCCGCGATATCGGCTACGAGACGGTCCACGACGTCGAGTTCATGACGGGATGTTTCATGTTTTGCCGGACCCGCGTCCTAAAAGCAGTCGATGGGTTCGATGGGCGCTATTTCATGTATTTTGAAGATTGTGATTTGGGTCAAAAATTTCAAAACTCTGGACATCGTACCGTGTATTATCCCCATGCCACGGTTACGCATATGTGGGAGCGTGCTTCGCACAAGAGTATCAGGATGACATGGGTGCTTATAGTTAACATGGTCCGGTATTTCAATAAATGGGGATGGAAATTGTGGTAGCTAAAACCTTCAATTTCGATCGGAGAAATATATGAAAAAGGCGTTAATCACCGGCATCACCGGCCAGGACGGTTCATACCTGGCGGAACTTCTGCTCGGCAAGGGTTATGAGGTCCACGGCATGATCCGCCGCTCCTCATCCTTCAACACCGGCCGCATCGACCATATCTATCGCGATCCGCATGAAAAAGACGTGCGCCTCCTGCTCCACTACGGCGATCTTAACGACGCCAGTTCCATCAATCTGCTGCTGCGGGATATCCGGCCTGACGAGATCTACAACCTGGGGGCGCAGAGCCACGTCAGGGTCTCCTTCGACGTGCCGGAATATACCGGCGAAGTGGACGGTCTCGGTACCGTGCGCCTCCTGGAGGGGATCCGCGAGACCGGCCTGAAAACCAGATTCTACCAGGCATCCTCCTCGGAGTTGTACGGCAAGGTGGTGGAAACCCCCCAGAAGGAAACCACCCCGTTCTATCCGCGTTCGCCCTATGCCTGCGCCAAGGCCTATGCCTTCTACATCACTTTGAACTACCGCGAAAGCTACGGCATGCACGCCTCCAACGGCATTCTCTTCAACCACGAATCGCCCCGCCGTGGCGAAACCTTCGTCACCCGGAAAATCACCCGCGCTGCCGCCCGCATAAAACTGGGGCTGCAGGATTGCCTCTATCTTGGTAATATCGATGCCAAGCGCGACTGGGGCTTCGCCGGTGATTATGTCGAGGCCATGTGGCGGATGCTGCAGCAGGAGCAGCCTGATGATTACGTCATCGCAACCGGTGCGACCTACATGGTGCGCACCTTTGCTGAAAAGGTTTTTGAACGCCTCGGCATGACGCTGGAGTGGCGTGGCATAGGCGTCGACGAAAAGGGGATCGACACAACGAGCGGTAAGACCGTCATCGAGATCGACCCGAAATATTTCCGTCCGGCAGAAGTCGACCTGCTGCTGGGCGATCCGACCAAGGCGAGGACACAGCTCGGGTGGGAACTCAAGACCAGTTTTGAGCAGTTGGTCAATATGATGACTGACGCCGACCTGAAGCAGGCTGAGAGGGAGAAACGGGCTAATGGATAAAAATTTTAAAATTTTCGTTGCCGGTTCACGTGGCCTTGTCGGTTCGGCCCTGATGCGCCGCCTTACACTCGGCGGCTACACCAATCTGATCACACCCGAGATCGACCAGCTCGACCTGACCGATCAGCACGCCGTGGCCGCATTCTTTGCGGCCGAGAAGCCGGAGTACGTCATCCTGGCGGCCGCCAAGGTCGGTGGCATCCATGCCAACAACACCTATCCGGCAGAGTTCATCCACATCAATCTGGCCATCCAGAGTAATGTGATCCACAACGCCTGGCTGCACGGCGTCAAGCGCCTGCTGTTCCTGGGTTCGTCATGCATATATCCGAAACTCACCCCCCAGCCGATGAAGGAAGAGCATCTCCTCACTGGTCTTCTTGAACCGACCAATGAGCCTTACGCCATTGCAAAAATCGCCGGTATCAAGATGTGCGAATCCTACAACCGGCAGTATGGTACAAAGTTTATTGCCGTCATGCCGACTAATCTGTATGGGCCGGGAGACAACTTCCACCCCGAGAACAGCCATGTCTTGCCGGCCTTGATCCGGCGTTTTCACGAGGCCAAGATGCAAAATGCTCCCGAGGTCGTGGTGTGGGGCAGTGGCACCCCGCGCCGGGAGCTGCTTTATGTTGATGATATGGCCAATGGCTGTTTGCACTTGATGGAACTGACAGACGAGCTGATCACCCCGGAACTGCTGAGTTTTCCCAAACCTTGCTTCGTCAACCTTGGAACGGGTCAGGATGTCACCATCTGCGAACTGGCCGAGATCGTCAGCACTGCTGTCGGCTACCAGGGTGAGCTGGTATTTGATGCAACCAAGCCGGACGGCACCCCCCGCAAACTGCAAGATGTCAGCCGTATGCATGCCCTAGGGTGGAAGCATTTGGTCAGTTTGGAGCAGGGTATCTCAACTACCTATCAATGGTATTTGGACAGCCTCAAGGGAAAATAATGATCATCCCTGGGTGCAATCCGGCAGATACCTTGAGAACGATTTTGCGCGGTTCGAAATCATTTACTGGAGATATGGAATGCTTGATTTGAACTGTTTCAAGGCATACGACATTCGTGGCCGAGTGCCGGATGAGCTAAATGAGGAGGTAGCCTATCGCATCGGCCGGGCATATACCGAGTTTCTGAAGCCGGAGCGGGTGATCATCGGCCGGGACAACCGCTTGTCGAGCAAATCCCTGGCCGAAGCCCTGGCGCGCGGTCTGACCGATGGCGGTAGCGATGTGTTCGATGTCGGGATATGCGGCACCGAGCAGGTCTACTTCGCTACCTTTCATGAAAGGATGGATGGCGGCATCATGGTTACCGCCAGCCACAACCCCTTGGATTACAATGGTATGAAGCTGGTGCGGGAAGATTCGAAGCCGATCAGCGGCGATACCGGCTTGATTGAGATCAAACGACTCGTAGAGCTTAATGATTTTCCCGCTTCAACCTCGATAGGAAAGGTAACTCCTCTCTATATAAGCGATAAGTATATTGAGCATCTCCTTGGGTATGTCGACAGAGTCGCACTGCGGTCCCTGAAGGTGGTTGTCAACGCTGGCAACGGTTGTGCCGGCCCGGTGTTGGATCTTTTCGAGAAACACTTGCCATTCACTTTTATCAAAGTGCACCATAGTCCTGACGGCAGTTTTCCCAATGGTATCCCCAATCCTCTTCTTCCCGGAAATCGATCAGCAACCATTGCGGCCATCAAAGAACACAATGCGGATGTGGGAATCGCCTGGGACGGCGATTTTGATAGATGTTTTCTATTTGATGCCCAGGGGCGTTTTATTGAAGGTTATTACATAGTGGGACTTTTAGCTGCTGCGTTTCTCCAAAAACACCCACGGGCCAAAATCATCCACGATCCGCGCCTGACCTGGAATACGATTGATCTGGTTCAGTCACAGGGTGGCACTGCCGTTATGAGTAAAACCGGACATGCCTTTATCAAGGAGCGCATGAGAGCCGAAGATGCTGTGTATGGCGGCGAGATGAGTGCTCATCATTATTTCCGTGACTTTGCCTACTGCGACAGCGGCATGATCCCCTGGCTTCTTGTGCTGGAGATGATCTGCACATCAGGAAAACCCTTGTCTGAATTGCTTGACGAGAGGATGCGCCTGTATCCGGCCAGTGGCGAAATAAACCGCACGGTCAATGATCCGAGGAGCGTAGTCAGGGTGGTGACTGAACATTTTAACGCAGAAGCTAGAGCTATGGATTATACCGATGGTGTCAGCCTCGACTGCGGTAACTGGCGCTTCAATCTCCGTTCATCGAACACCGAGCCGGTCCTCAGATTGAATGTGGAATCAAGAGGGGACCACGCTCTCATGGAACTGAAGACTGTCGAGATCCTGGCCATCATGGACCGGGCCGAAACCGCCAATGTCTGATATGAAATCAACGGTTAGGGCCGCACTATGAAGAAAACCGGCACAATACTGATAACCGGGGCAACGGGTTTTGTCGGGTCCGTCCTTGTCAAACGGCTGCTGCTGGACGGTGTCCGTCTCAGAGCCGCTGTCCTGGCCGGAGAGGATGCCGGACACCTCCCCGCGGAGGTTGAGCGGATTGTCGTCGAGCCTCTGTCGGAGTCGAGCGACTTCTCGGCAGCCCTGCGGCGGGTGGATACCGTGATCCACTTGGCTGCCCGCGTCCATATCATGCGGGACATGGCGACCGATCCCTTGGGCGAATTCCGCAAGGTGAACCTGCATGGTACCGAACGCCTTGCGCGGCAGGCTGCCGAAGCCGGCGTGAAACGCCTGGTTTTCATGAGTACCATCGGAGTAAACGGCAGCTTTTCCGGCAGCCGCGCTTTTTCCGAGCGCGACCATCCCTGCCCCCATAACCCCTACTCGGTCTCCAAGCTGGAAGCAGAGATCGGCTTGCGGGCGATAACTGAAAAAACCGGCATGGAGCTTGTGATTGTCAGAGCGCCTCTTATCTATGGCCCGGGCAACCCTGGGAACTTCCTTTCGCTTCTGCGGGTCATAGTAAAGGGTATCCCGCTCCCTTTAGGGAGCGTCGCCAATCTCAAAAGCTTTTTGTATGTGGAAAATCTTGCCGATGCCCTGGCTTTATGCGTAACAGCGCCGAAAGCCGCCGGGCAGACCTACCTGGTGTCGGACGGCGAGGATGTAGCTACGCCGGAGCTGATCCGTCGTCTGGCGCGCGCTTTGGACAGGCCTTGCCGGCTCTTGCCGTTTCCGACCAATCTGATACGCTTGGCCGGAAAAATGTCCGGGAAGTCACGGGCGGTGGAACAGTTGTTGGGGTCGCTGCAGGTGGACAGTTCGAAGATACGAAACGTGCTGGGGTGGGCTCCTGTCTTCACGCTGGAGCAAGGGCTGGAGAAAACTGCGACGTGGTTTAAAAACTCAAAACTCAAAGCTCAAAGCTCAAAACTCAAAACTGCCTTCGACTGCCTGCTTTCCCTGCTGCTGCTTGCCTGCTTCAGCCTCCCCATGCTCTGCGTGGCGCTGCTGGTGAAGCTGACCTCCGTCGGTCCGGTGCTCTACTGGTCGGACCGGGTAGGAAGGCACAATATCATCTTCAAAATGCCCAAGTTCCGCACCATGCGCGTCGACACGCCTGCCGTTGCAACTCACCTCCTGTCTAATCCCGATCAATTTTTGACACCTGTCGGCAAGTTTCTTCGCAAATCGAGCCTTGACGAACTGCCGCAACTGCTGAGTATCCTGCGCGGTGACATGAGCTTTGTCGGCCCTCGCCCAGCCCTCTTCAATCAAGACGATCTCATCGAGTTGAGGACGCAAAAAGGAATACATCTGCTCAATCCCGGCCTGACTGGCTGGGCTCAGATCAACGGCAGGGATGAACTGCCGATTCCGGTTAAGGTTGAATTCGATGAATACTACCTTTTGCATCGTTCTATCCTTCTTGACATTAAGATTGTTTATATGACTGCATTCAAAGTGGCAAGAAGGGAAGGGGTAGTACATTAACCCGGCTTGCAGGCTAAAAAACAACATTAGACGGTCATGCTGTTACTTGCTTCAGGAAATGTTGGAAATGTGATTCACTATGGAGATAACATGAAATAAGCCCTAGTCACCGGTATCACCGGTCAGGACGGTTCCTACCTGGCAGAACTCCTGCTGAACAACTATTCGCGAACTGGCTGAGCTCGTTAGCACTGTTGTCGGTTACCAAGCGTCACCGCGCAGCATCGGCAGATGTTGGATCAGGTGCTGGGCCTCTTCGAGATCAAGCCTGATTATTGTGAGAACATCTGCGCGGCCCTGGCCTACATCGCCGAAAGCAATCCTGATGTCGAAATCCTCTATCTCATGAGGAGACTATGAGCCTTGACCGACGCCGGCTGTCTTGTTAATTACTGGGCGATTAGTCAACACTGTTTAAGCAATATCAGAATGAATGCAAAAGTGTCTCTCCGAGTTGAGCGATTGTAAAAAAATTCAGATTAAAAGTTGATTTTTATTCTTGAGATGCTATAGTCTGAGACTTCAGAGTGAATGCTTGAAGGTGCTGTTTGCCGCTTTGACTTGTCTGATTTAATGCAATTGCTGGGGGGGGGTATGTTCCGTGCAAAAAGGGTCCTAGTCTTTTTCCTGGACGTCGCTTTAATCGCTGTTTCGCTTTACTTCTCATTTCTGCTCCGCTTCGATTTCCATATTCCTGCCGACGAATTGAACATACTACTTCAAGGGCTTGCCGTAGTCCTCATCGCCAAACCGATACTGTTCGCTGCCTCAGGCATGTACCGCAACATCTGGCGCTACGCCTCGCTTCAGGATGCCTACGAGATCTTCAAGGTGGTCACCTTCTCCTCCATGGCTTCCGCATTTCTGCTCGTTTTCATCAAAGGCGCTTTCGCTCTGCCGCGTTCCATCTATATCCTCGACTGGTTCATCCTCTTCGCCCTGGTCGCCGTGAGCCGGCTGATCTGGAGGATTTATCGGGAAACCAGGTTCATTCCGTCCCTGCGCAAGGGCAAGAGAACGCTCATCATCGGCGCCGGCGATGCGGGAAACCTCCTCCTGAAGGAGATCAGAAAACAGTCGAGCTCCCCCTACAACGTGGTCGGGTTTGTCGACGATAACCCGGCAAAACGCGGTCTTCGTCTCTCCGGGGTCCGCGTGCTCGGCGGCACTAACCGCCTGCGAGCCCTGGTGAGAAGGCACCGTGTTGAGGAGGTTATTTTCGCCATACCATCCGGCGACGGAGCGCTGATGCGCCGGGTGATCGCCAGCTGTGAGCGGGCTAAGGCACGATTTAAGACGCTTCCGGGAATTACCGCTATTATTGACGGCAAGGTCTCATTTTCCCAGATAAAGGACGTGGAGATCGAGGACCTCCTGGGGCGCGAGTCTGTGGTCCTCGATCAGACGGCGATCCGCAACTATCTCACCGACAAGCGGGTGCTGGTGACGGGGGCGGCGGGGAGCATCGGGAGCGAGATCTGCCGGCAGGTGGCTCTCTTTAATCCCGCTAAGATCGTCCTTTTCGACAACGCGGAAACTCCTCTTTTCTATATCGAGAAGGAACTGGCAGCGGCATTCCCCGATCTGCGCATCATCCCGATGGTAGGCGACGTTAAGAACCAGGACCGGGTGGAGGCTGTGTTCGACGAGTTCTGCCCTGAGGTCGTGTTCCACGCCGCGGCCTACAAGCACGTCGCCATGATGGAGTACAACCCGGCCGAGGCGGTCCTGAACAACGTCATGGGGAGCCGGATCGTCGCTGATGCTGCCCATAAATACAAGGTGCACAATTTCGTCATGGTCTCCACGGACAAGGCGGTGAACCCGACCAACGTCATGGGGGCGACCAAGAGGAGCGCCGAGATCTACGTGCAGGCACTGGCCGGAATGAGCACGACCAAGTTCACAACGGTCCGCTTCGGCAACGTGCTCGGCAGTAACGGCAGCGTCATCCCGCTCTTCAAGGAGCAGATACGCATGGGCGGACCGGTCACCGTGACGGACAGGGACGTGGTCCGGTATTTCATGACCATCCCCGAGGCTGCGCAGTTGGTCATGCAGGCCGGGTGCATCGGCAAGGGTGGGGAGATCTTCGTGCTGGACATGGGCGAGCCTGTCCGGATCCTGTCGCTTGCCGAGGAACTGATCCGGCTCTCCGGGCTCATCCCCTACAAGGAGATCGACATCGAGTTCACGGGGCTTAAGCCCGGCGAGAAGCTCTTCGAGGAACTCCTCATCGACGGTGAGGGGATCAAGCCGACGACCCACAAGAAGATACGTGTCATGGCCCCGGTGGAGACCGACCTGAAGCGCGTCGCCGACGACCTGGATGCGCTCTTCGCGCTCGCCAGGGCCTCCGACATCTCCGGGTTCCTGAAGTCTCTGAGGACCATCGTTCCCGAGTTCGTCCCGCGCTATCAGTTCGACGTAGCCCCGCCGCTTGCCTTCCAGCGGGTGAGGCCCGACCTGTTTCCGCCCCAGAAGCTCGCCTTCGTCAGGAGCCTGCGTGTCGTCAACCCGAACGAGGGCTCGGCTGCCTGATAACGTCAAAGGCTAATCAAAGCTGAAACCATTTGCCACGGATAAAATCTGAGGAAATCTGAGAAAAGCCAGCGTCAGGTTTAAACAAAACCGGTTGGACACCAGACACTGGACGAGGTTTGTACAGCTTAAACGTATTTCTCCGAAGTTTTCGGATGTTCTCCGTGGCCAATGTTTTTTCGCTGGTCTTATTGAATCGATTTACGATATTGTCTATATCCCGTCCTCCCTGTTAAATGGCCTTTCACGTCTTGTAGGATTATTGATGAATTATATTAAGTTTGTTTTGGTCGTTCTCTGCACAGGGATTACCTTCTCCGGCAGCGCCTTCGCACTTTCTTCCCCGAACATCCCCCTGGACAGCCCCATATACCTCTACCTGGAGAAGCTCTCCGGCTTCGGGCTTGTGTCGGGTGACGTCAAGGGGATCCGCCCCTATTCCAGAAGTGAAGCAGTGAGGCTCCTCAGGGAGGCTGAAACTCGGCTTGCTGCCAGCGGCTCTCCCGGCCTTTCCAGTGAGATAGTCGCCCGGCTCAGGGAACTGCTGCCGCGCGAGGCCGCACTCTACGGTGATCCGTCAACGGCGCCCGCCTTCGATTACAACCCGCTCGCCAGTGCCAGGCTTCGCTACGTGAACCTCGACGGCGCCCCGAGAAGCTATTTTCGTGCTGTCCATGATCCCGGCAATGACGGGGTTTTCGGCATCGGGAGTGGCCTTCGGCCTGCCACTCCGTATCCGTCCCCGATTCAGCAGCGCGGCAGCGAAGGGACGCCGCTTTTCGAGAACAACAACGGCGTTGTTTACCGCTCCGGGAGCAACCTGGACCTGAGATTGAGCGGCGAGGCGCACCTCGGGTCCAAGGCCTCGCTGCTCGTCGAACCGATGCTCCTTTGGTCCGAGTCTGGCGATGAGGCGAGTCTGCGTCTCAACAAGGGGTACCTGAAGCTAGGCGGCGAGGGGTTGGAGCTTGAGGTGGGGCGCGACGAGAACTGGCTCGGACTGGGCTACCGCGGTGCCATCACCCTTTCCAACAACGCCCGCAACTTCGACATAATCAAGCTCTCCAGCCCGGAGCCGGTCACGAGCCGCTACCTTTGGGACCTTAAATATTCCCTGATTCTGTCGCAGTTTGAAAAAACGGTCACGGACGGGCAGAAACGGCAGCCGCTCTTTGTCGCAGCAAAGCTCTCCCTAAAGCCGACCACGAACTCCGAGCTAGGCTTTAATCTTGGTCGCCAGGCCGGTGGCCCCGGGGTGAACAACAGCCTGGGCGACACCATGCGGGGCCTGATCGGCGGGTCCGGCGCGGACAACTCGAATTCCGTCGCGGGTATCGAACTGCGCTTCAGGTTCCCCTGGCTCAGAAATGCCGAGTTGTACGGCGAATACTCCGGCGAGGACACCGCCGCGTTCTGGCCTATCGTAGAGAGTTATCTTGCTGGATTCTATATCCCGAGACTCACCGACAGTGGCCGGGATGACCTCCGCTTCGAATATTTCCGCGGCAACCAGATCCTCTACACGAATGGAACCTTTACCGAAGGCTACCTCTACCACGACCTCCCGATAGGCGACTCCCAGGGGGGGGCTGCCCAGGAGTTCTTCCTGCGCTACAGCCACTGGTTCTCGGTGAGAAACAACCTGGCACTGGAATGCTACCGGACCTCGCGTGGCGATTACGGCCGGATCACCGTCGACTCCTCCGGCAGATTCGACCCCAACGGAGTCATGCAGGCGGTCGAGCGCAAGGTGGCACTGCGCGCCTTCTGGACCCTCCCGGTCCATGGCGACTGGAACGCCCTCCTCATGTACGGCAGGGAGCGGATCGAGAACCTGGAGCTGAGGCAGGGGGAGACCAGGACCAACCAGCTACTCCGCGCCGAACTTACCTATCGATACTGATAAAATGCACCCCACGCAAAGACGCAAAGAAAATCTGAAACCACTTGTTTACCTGTTCCCGATAATCTTTAAAAATGCACACCTTGTGCCAGAGGATTTGCAGTCCTGTGGTCTGTGGGGCTAGCAGTCCTCCCTGACGACTCCCGGACGTTTTCTCCTTTCCCCTTTATTCCTCAGCAGATTCGCGCTATATTCACGATCGGATCAGGCTGGCTATCTAGGGGGCCGGAGCCAGAACTGGAAAGCGGGCTGCCCATTGACCTAGGCGGAGAATCCTCGCCGCGAAATTATGAAGGGCTTTGCGAATGGTACAATTTGATGCGACTCACTGATTTCGAAGTATCTTCTATCCGACAAACGATTCATGCGCTGGATCCGGATGCCGGCATTTATCTCTTCGGATCGCGGACGGATGATAGTAAACGCGGCGGTGATATAGACCTGCTTATCATGTCTGACCGGCTTACTTCTGCCGCCGCCGGTCCTGTCCGATGGCGGCTATGGGAACTGATCGGAGAGCAAAAGATCGACATAGTGATTGCAAAAGACGATTCCGAGCCCTTTGTCAGGATTGCCTTAAAAGAGGGGGTGCTGCTGTGACAAATAACGATTATATCCAAAATCTTATCCACGATCTGGATATCCTTGACCAGTCTCTTTACTGGCTGAGGCGTTCCCATGCGATTTGCACAAAGATTGGTGTGAAGTCTGCGTATGCCGAGGAAGAATTCGATGCTATTGAAACCCTTACCAGTAGGTATACGCGCACCAGCGACATCATCATTCAAAAAATATTCAGAAGCATCGATAAGGTGGAGTTTGAAGACAGCGGTACCATGATCGACGTCATTAACCGCGCCCACAAGAGGGGTCTTTTTGATTCGGTAGAGGAAATACGAACCATCAAGGATCTCCGTAACAAGATAGCTCATGAATATGCCAAGGAGGATATTGAGTCCATTTTTGCGCAAGTTGTAAATTTTACACCTGAAATATTCGACATCGCAGCCAGGGTTCTGGCATACTGCTCTCGTTATACCAAGGCAGCGATGCCTTAAGAATGGAAGTGGAGGATAAAATGTCTGCCAATCTCCTGTTCATCTACGGTCCGTCAGGGGCCGGGAAAACCAGGCTTCTCCAGATGATAACCGAGACCTTGCACGGAGTCCAAGGCGTCGTAAGGGTCGGCTGCGAGCAGGTCGTCGATGAGATGGCACAATCTGTCTCACATGCGAGATTTGCCGATTTTTTCGACCGTTATACTACGGTTGCGAACCTTCTGATTGACAACCTCTAACTGACGTCTCCAGGCGTTGCTGCCTCCTTTCCCCTTTATTTCTCAGCAGATTCGCGCTATATTCACTGATCGGATCAGGCAGGCTATCTAAGGACGCATACCCGCCATGTACTGCACATTTTACGGCTTTCGGGAAAGCCCCTTTACCATTACCCCGAACCCCCGCTTTCTGTTCATGAGCGCCCAGCACCGGGAGGCGTTCGCGCACCTCACCTACGCCGTGGAGAGCCGCGCCGGCTTCATCGAGCTGACCGGAGAGGTCGGTACCGGCAAGACCACGCTGCTGCGCACCTTCCTGAGCCGCCTGGATTCCGAGGGGCATCGTACCGCTCTCATCTTCAACCCCTGCCTCTCCTCTTTGGAGCTTTTGACGAGCATCAACCGGGAGTTCGGCCTCCTCTGGGAGAACGGCAGCCGGATGGAGCTCCTGCAGGCGCTGAACGGTTTCCTCCTGGAGCAGAAGGCGGCCGGGCGCAGCGTCGTGCTGGTCATGGACGAGGCACAGAACCTGTCCCCGGAGGTGCTGGAACAGATCCGCCTCATCTCCAACCTGGAGACCGAGACGGACAAGCTGATCCAGATCGTCCTGTCCGGACAGCCCGAGCTCCTCTCCATACTCGCCAGGGCGGAGCTCCGGCAGTTGAACCAGCGGATCACGGTCCGCTACCATCTGCTCCCGATGGGTTTCGACAGCACCCGGCGCTACATCGAGCACAGGATGGAGCTGGCCGGCCGGTTCCGGGCTGCGGAGTTCTCCAATGCCGCGCTGAAGCGGATCTTCCGCTATTCGGGCGGCGTCCCGCGGCTGGTCAATATCGCCTGCGACCGAGTGCTTCTGATCGGGTTCACCGAAGAGGACCGGCTGATTTCCGGCCGGATGGCGGCCCAGGCGATTTCGGAGCTGCGCGGTCGTGCCCCGTATGGAATAGGTGCTCGTTTTTTCGCGCGCATCTTCCGGCACCTGCCACGTTGGTAACCGCTACAACGGATTTACACTGATTAAATAACAGAAAAAACCGTAGAAAAGCCAAAGCTAAAACAATTTGCCACGGAGAAAATCTGAGGAAATCTTAGAAAAGCCAACGTCAAGTTTAAACCTGTAATACCTGGTGGACACCAGATACGGGGACTAGGTTGGCACAGTTTAAACGTCATTCTCGGAGTTCTCAGATGGCCTGCGCGCTGTAGCGCTTCAAGCGCGGCCAATCGTTTTCCTCTTTTTTGGTTTTCCTCTGGTGGCCCTCTCTGCTCTCTGTGGCCATGCTTTTTGTCCGCGTTCTATAAGTTTGTTCCGTAAAGGAGTGGCTATGAGTTCCATACTGAAGGCGCTGGAAAAGGCGGAGGAATCGCACAGCACAAGGCGTAACGGCGGCGATAGCGGGCTCATCAGGACGCGAACGCACCGGCCTTCGTGGGTCATGCCTGCCGCGGTGCTTTGTGGCGCAGTCGTGGCGGCCTTGGTCACTTTCGCTGCCATGGGCGGCTTTTCGCGTCAGGCACCGGTCGCGCAGGTGCCTGCGGTTGTCGCTAAGACCGGTCCTGTAGTCGTTGCGCCCATAAACCCGGTGATTGAACTGCCAGCGGCCCTGTCGGAACAGACGCCTGCGAGCCCGTCGGCAGGTGCGCTCGTCCTGCCGAGTCCAAAGGTCGCGCCGCTGCCGGCCCTTACGGGAAAAGCCGCACGCCACGCTATGGTCCCCATGCCGCATCCTGCTTCCGTGCAGCCATCTCCGGCGCAGACAGCGCCTGAACCCGAGGCTGCAGCTGCGGAAAAAGCAGCCCCGGCGCTAAGGGTGACGGGAATCGCCTGGCAGAACAACGGCGAGTCGAGCTTTGCCGTGGTGAATGGCAAAGCGGTTCTACAGGGCGGCGTGGTTGACGGATTCAAGGTGATGGAGATTCATCATGATATGGTCCGATTCTCCGGCAGCAGCGGGACTATCGATGTCCCACTCGGGGGAGAAGAGAATAATTGACAATTGACAATTTTTTAAACTGACCTTTAACTTTGAACTTTGAACTTTGAACTTTGAACTTTGAACTTTGAACTTTGAACTTTGAACTTTGAACTTTGAACTGATGTGTGCCGGAGTGAAATAAATGCCGCCTGTAAAATTAGATGACGAGAAATGGGAGGGACTCTGCGAACAGTGCGGTCTCTGCTGCTTTGAAAAGATTGAGGACGAGAACGGCAGGATCTTCTTTACCTCGACCCCGTGCCGCTATCTGGATATCGACACAAGACGCTGCAAAATTTATAAAAAGCGTTTCAAAATATACCCTGAATGTGTGCAACTCACCCCGGAGCTGGTAAAAAACCTGAAATGGCTGCACCGCGACTGCGGATATAAGAAGGCAATTGACAATGGACAATTGATAATTGACAATGACTAACTTTGAACTTTGAACTGTTTTATTGAGGTGAAATTTGGTACCTGCTGAAAACAAAATGGCTGTAACTCCGAAACTTTCTGAGGCCGAGTTCGCTAAACTCCCCCTCGCGCAAAAAAACGCCTATCTCAGGAATGTCGCGCCCAAGCAGCGCATGGACCTGATCCTCTCGGACCACGATGCCAGGAGGCTCGTCGCTGCCATGCAACCCCAGGAGTTCTTCTGGCTTATGAAGGAGATCGGCGAGACCGATGCGCTGGGATTGCTGCAGATCGCCTCTCCCGACCAGTGCCTCTTCATACTGGACACGGAGCTTTGGGAAGGCTACACCTTCTCCGAAGAAAAGGCGTGCCGCTGGCTCTCCTACTTCATGGAGGGAGGCGAGCCGCGCGTTCACGAACTCCTGAAACATCTCGATTTCGAGTTCCTGCTGATGTTCCTGACTCAGGAGCTGATCGTCCAGGGCGGTATCGGCGACCTGTCCGAGGACGAGGAGCGTTTCGGGGATTACGATCTCACCCTGGACGGCGTCTTCATGATTTCCTTCAAGAATCCCAAACAGAGCCAGCTGATCGGCTCCTTCCTGTCAATGCTCATCAAGCTGGACAACCCGCTCTACACCGCCCTCATGGAGGGGATCAAGGGTGATGTGGACCTGGAGCTTGAGGAACAGTGCCAGAGGTTTCGGACCGGCCGACTCGAAGACCTCGGCTTCCCGCCGCTCGACGAGGCGCTCTCCATCTATGCCCGTGTCAATCTCGCCTCGTTCGAGCTGCACGGCGACAAGGTGCTCCGCCCGGCAGGGGAGTGCGCCGGGCTGATTCCAATCCGTGCCCAGGAGGATACCCTCCTTTTCAGGGCTCTTGCCCTCGCCGATTCGGAGACGCTCATGCAGGAGCTGAACTACCTGGTCAACAACGCACTGGTCGCCGAGGGGGGCGCGTTTGCCGAGCCTGAAACGATGACCGGCGTGCTGCAGCGCGTCTGCGGCTACCTGAACATCGCCCTGGAACATCTCAGCGGCGGGGACGAAAACAAGGCCGCTGCAGTGCTCTCCGGCGAACTGCTGAAGAGGTTGTTCCAGCTCGGCTACTCCATCGTACTGGAGCTGAAGTTCGCTGCCCAGGACACCGAGACCGTGGACTACGCTTCCGGTAAACTGCTCGCAGGACTCAAGGCCAAGCGGCCCCGTTTCTATCGCGGGCTCGACCCTGACGGCATCGACGGCTACCGCGAGTTTAAGGATCTGGCCGATGTGAAGCGCGCGGCGGGTCTGCTGGGACAGCTGCGGGGCTGAAATGGATTTTGATGTTTGAGCCCCGGGCTATCCGCTTCGGGGCTCTTTTTTTGCCGCTGTTTCCGTACCCCTTGCGCCTCCCGCTCCCCGGATGCACCTCCTGGCTCAAATCTGCTCCCACACCACATCCTTTTGCGGCTGGCACCCGCCTGACATCTTGCAAAGTCACGCTTCATTGGTATGATTTGTTAGCTTTGTCTTGTGATTCGTAGTCTTTCAGTTTTTTCCTCCCCTAATCCTATCTGCTGGAAAGTGTGCCGCGTGGCTTATCCACCTGATGCCTCAGAGACATCTTGCGCGCATTGCGAGGGGACTGCTGGGGGGGCTGTGATTGCGGCAGGAGGTGCGGGCGAGGAGTGGGCGGTACCAAGGGGGCGCTCTCTTTCAAGAGGCCCGTCGCAAGCGTCAGGGGGTAAGGATGAAGGTGCTCGTCGTGGACGATTCCCGTTGCGATCGCAAGATCATTCGCTACAACTTCGAGTGGCACGGCTGCCAGGTGGTCGAGGCGGCTAACGGCCGCCAGGGGCTGGAGATGGCGCTCTCGGAGAAACCCGACCTGATCGTTTCCGATTGCCTGATGCCGATCATGGACGGCTTTCAGTTTCTCCGCGAACTGAAGAAACTGACAGAGCTCAGGGCGATACCGTTTATCTTCTATTCCGCGGTGTATACCGGCAGCAAAGAGGCGGAACTTGCCCACTCCATGGGCGCCCGGGCCTTCATCGAGAAACCGAAGAACCCGGATGAACTCTGGGAAGAGGTCGGGCGGGTCATGGCGGCGCAATCGGCGGGGGAGGGGGAGGGTGTGGTAGCGGCCGATGTCTGGCGGGAGGAGGAATTCCTCAGGAATTACAGCCAGGTGGTGGCGGGGAAGCTTGAGGAGAAGGTGAGGGAGCTCTCCGAGGTGAACGAGAGCCTGCTCAGGTTGAACGGAGAACTGGAGCAACGGGTCGTGGAGCGGACCACGCAGCTGGAGGCGGCCAACCGCGAACTGGAGATGCTCAGCTACTCCGTTTCCCACGATCTGCGTGCGCCCCTTCGGCACATGGAGGGTTTCAGCCAGGCGCTCATCGATGATTATGCCGGGAAACTGAACACGACCGGCGGGGAGTACCTGGAACGGATCAGGAAATCGAGCCGGCGCATCCTGGAGATGATCGACGCGATCCTCGAGCTGTCGCGCTATTCCCGCGGCAAGGTCGTCAGGGAGAGCGTGGATCTGAGCGCCATGGTGCAGGAGATCGCCGCGGAACTGGCGCGCTCCCAGCCGGACCGGCAGGTGGGCTTCCGGATCGCTCAAGGGATGACGGTGCGCGGGGATGCTCGGCTGCTCCGGGTGGTGCTGGAGAACCTGGTCGGCAACGCCTGGAAGTTCACTGCGCAGAAAAAGGAAGCGCTGATCGAGTTCTACGCCACCGAGTGGGAAGGGCGCCTCGCCTTCGCGGTCAGGGACAACGGTGCGGGCTTCGATATGGCCTACGCCGACAAGCTGTTCACCCCCTTCCAGAAGCTGCACGGCACCGACGAGTTCGCCGGCAGGGGGATCGGGCTCGCCATTGCCAGAAGGATCATCAACCGCCACGGTGGGACGATCCATGCGGAAGCGGAGACCGGCAAGGGGGCGACTTTCACCTTTACCGTCTAGCCCTTCGGATCCGCCAACCTCCCGATCAGCTCCCCGCCCTGTGACTCGGTGACCAGGACTCTCACCTCGCTGTTGAAGAGCCCGTCGCTACCCTGGATCAGCACCGGCAGGTAATTTCTGGAAAGACCCTTCCTCCCGCCCGCATCCCTTTGTACCAGGACCTGCAGTTCCCGCCCCACGAAGCCCGCCGCGTACTGGTTTTTCTTCTGCTCCGACAGGAGCCGCAACGCCTCGGCCCGCTCCTTGATCACCCGCGAGTGCAGCTGGGGGGTCATGGTCGCGGCCGGTGTGCCCGGTCGCGGCGAGAAAGGGAAGACATGCAGGTATGCCAGGGGGAGCCCTTCGATGAACCGGTAGGTCTCGGCGAACTCCTCGTCGCTTTCTCCCGGAAAGCCGGCAATCACGTCCGTGCCGAGGCAGATGTCGGGGATCGCCTGCGCCAGGGATTGCACCACGCCGCGGTACAGGGCTGTCGTATAGCCTCGGTTCATGCGGGAGAGCACGCCGTCGCTGCCGCTTTGCAGCGGCAGGTGCAGGTGGGGGCAGACGATCTCGGAGGCGGCGATGAAGGCGACCAGTTCCGGGGAAACCTCCGTCGGTTCCACCGAGCCGATCCTCAGCCGCCCGACCAGCGCGCGCTCCTCGACCTGCCTGAGAAGTGCCAGAAGGTTCGTCGGCGGGGTGAGGTCGAGTCCGAAGCCTCCCAGGTGGATGCCGGTCAGCACGATCTCCTTGAACCCCTTGGCAGTGAAGGAAGCCATTCCCTCCAGCGCCTCCTCGGGGGCGACGCTCCTGCTGGCCCCGCGGGCAAACGGGACGATGCAGTAGGCGCAGCGGGAGTCGCAGCCGTTTTGCACCTGGAGAAAGGCCCGGGTGTGCTCGGCAAAGCTCTCAAGCGGCGCGCTCTCTCCCGACCTGGCGAGTGAGATATCGGCGACCACCGCCTTCGGCTGGTCCCCCATCCCCCTGACAAAGGCAGCGATGTCGCGCTTCTCGCTGTTGCCGAGGATCAGGTTCACCCCGGGCAGCTTCAAAAGCTCCTCCCCGGCCATCTGAGCGTAGCAGCCGGTCACGATGACGCGCGCCTCCGGGTTCATGCGACTGGCGCGCCTGATCAGACGGCGCGATTCGGCGTCCGTCTTCGCCGTCACGGTGCAGCTGTTGATGACGTATATGTCCGCCGTTTCCGAGAAGGGGACGATGCTGAAACCGTCCTGCTCCAGAGCCTGAGTCATGGCGGCCGATTCGAACTGGTTTATCTTGCAGCCGAGGGTGGTAATGGCGATTGTTTTTGTCATGGTCTGGTTACGCGGAGATCCTTTGCTGGCGGGGTAGCGGTGGCGGTAGCAGCGGTATGGGTGATTGATCGAAGCAAGCCTGCCGTCAAAAACCTCACCACAGAAGGGCACAGAGGAACAGGGAGGAAATCTTAAAACAATGGCTAAATTTTTTTGGTTTTAAACATAAATCCAGGTTGTCCGGTTTGATTCTTGCCTGCAAAACCACAAACGAAAAATTGGCCACAAAACGCACAAAAGCTTAAAAGCTTGAAGATGTTTTTTGCGCCTTTTGTGCCTTTTTGTGGCGAAAAGATTTTGTGTTGTTTGTGATTTCAACTTTACTCGGCCAATCTGCCGCATTTTACGCTCTACAGCACGGCGATTGTCGAAAGCAAAAAGCAAACACACTGCTGACATAAATCAGGTTTTGATTTTCCTCTCTGTACCTCTGTGGTGAGGCTTTATGCTTTGGGTTCTTGGTGATTTGTCGACAACCCGATTCGTTTTTTCAGCAGTTCGTGCTCGGCTGCGAGCGCGACGTATTTCCTCTCCAGTTCGCGGATCTGGTCGAAGAGGCAGGAGATCGCCTTTGCCTCCGGGTCCGGCATCCTGCCGTGCTCCAGGTCCATGCGCTCCTGGGGCTTTTCGGTCGCCATCACCACGCGCCCGGGGATACCGACCACGGTGGAGTTGGGCGGAACCTCCTTGACCACGACGGAGTTGGAGCCGACCTTGCTGTCCTTGCCGACCGTGAAGGGGCCGAGGATCTTGGCGCCGGAGCCGATCACCACGTTGTCCTGGAGGGTAGGGTGGCGTTTCACCTTCTCCCAGCTCACCCCGCCCAGCGTCACGCCGTGGTACAGGGTGACGTTCTCGCCGATCTCGGCGGTTTCCCCGATCACCACGCCCATGCCGTGGTCGATAAAAAATCCCTTCCCGATGGTGGCACCCGGATGTATCTCGATCCCGGTCAGGAAGCGGGCGAGGTGCGAGGTGAAGCGTCCGAAAAACCAGAGTTCCTTTTTCCAGAACCAGTGCGAGATCCTGTGGAACCAGATTGCGTGCAGCCCCGGATAACAGAAGATCACCTCCAGCGTGCTCCTGGCTGCCGGATCCCTGTCAAAGACCGCCTTTATGTCCGATCGTAACCTTGGAAACATCGGTACCTCCCTGGTTTCTTGTCGCGGAACAGTCTGCCGCGCGGGAACTTCCGCTTTTGTGGTAGCATACCCGACTTATTTAGTCAATTACTATGTGGCCGCCCTGCATCCCCCGCAGCAGCTGGAGCTGCGCCAATTCCCCCTGTGCGTGGGGCGCCCCGCAGAACCGGAGCAGCTCCGGGAGCGACTGGTCGGCCCGGCACCTCGGGTAGCTGAGCGACAGATGGTGGATGAGCCGGACGGTCTTCAGGGCGTCGAACCAGCCGTGGAAGGCGGTCTTCAGTCGCTCGGGAGCGCCTGCGTTCGCCCGGAGCCGCTCCCATACCTGGGCGAATCCGGCCTGCTCCAGGTACGCCGCGAGTTCCGGGTCCACCCCGGCGCTTGCGGCCAGCAACTCCCCACCCGAAAGTGCCGCCCCCTTTTCCACGAGGCCGAGCCACTCCCCGAGGATCCGGAAACAGTCGGTCCGGTAGAAGCTCTGGGACTCCTCGCCCTGCTCCAGGATCCGCGAGATGCTCTTGCCGGTGCCAAACGGTACCCGGTGCGAGCTCCGGGCCGAGGGGCGCACGACCGTGCCGCCCACCTGGGCGATCCCGGAGGTCCTTTTGAGCTGCTGCAGGAAGTAGAAGTCCTCGCCGGCGCTGCGGCCGTTCATCCCCCCCATCTTCAGGTAGGCCGCTGCCGTGCACGCCATGGCGCTTCCCACGCAGTGGAATGCGTACGGCGAGCCGGCCCGCGTCAGTCCCAGCACGTAGTGGCGCAGGAACAGTTCGTAGAGCGTGATGGCCCGCTCCTCGGCCGGGGTCTCGCCGCGCTGGTGGCAAAACGGGATGACCGCGCCTCCGGCACTGCTCGTTTCGAAATGGGCGCTGATAGCCTGCAGGTAGTCGGGTCCCACCAGGGTGTCCGCATCCAGGCAGACCATGATCCCGTCCGGGGCAATGAGCGGCAGCGCCAGGTCCATCCCGATCCTGCGGGCGAGCCCGACCCCGCCGGTTTTGGCGGGGAGCTCGAGACCGTCGCTTGCCGCATCCACCAGCGCGAGCCTGAGCGGGATTTCTCCCAGCCGCAGCCGGCGGAGCGTTTCCCGGTTGTCCTGTTTCTCCGCCTCCGCTGCGTCCTCCCGGTGGTTCACCACCACGACGACGAGAAAGCGAGCGAGCTGCTCCGGCGGGTTCTCAGTAAGGGAGCCGAGCGTCGCGAAGAGGCGCTGCGATTCGCCCAGGGCGGGTATCACGATGCATCCGGCGCTTGCGACGTCGCGGCACCCTTCGATGCTCCAGGGGGAGGTTATGGCCCGGCCTGCGAGGTATTTGGCAAGCGGATCCCGGCTCATGGCGCTCCCGGCGAAACGGGTGCCAGCGTGTCGAGGTAGTCGAGCGCTTCCCGGAGCGGGTCGCCGGCCCCCTCCAGCCAGTGGATCGACGTCCCGTGGCCCTGCATCCTCCTGAACCAGTTCTCCTGCTTCTTGGCGAAGTCGTGGATGGCGCTGTTAAGCTTCTGGAACATGTCGTTTCTGGAGAGTTCCCCCTTCAGGTGGCGCGAAAGGTACCGGTACTCGAGACCGTAAAATTCAAGCTGCTCGTAGGGTATGCCCGAGGCGTGCAGCTGCTGCACCTCCTCGATCATGCCGGCCTCCAGGCGCTCCCTGAGCCGCTTGGTGATGCGTTCCCTGAGTACGCCGCGCTCCCACCTGATGCCGAGGGTCACCGGAATTATCTCGGGGCAGGGCCCGCACTCCTCCTGGCCGCTGAACTCCGCGATCTCTATGGCGCGGGTGAGCCTGGCGCGCTCGGTCAGATCGGTGCGGTTATGGAGGCTCGGGTTGGCGCTCGTGAGACGGTCGGTCAGCTGCTCCATGGTCAGGGGGGCGAGCTCCAGGCGAAGCCGCTGGTTTTCCGGGACTTCGGCCAGCCAATAGCCGCGCAGCACCGAATCGAGGTACATGCCGCTTCCCCCGACCAGGACCGGCAGGCGGCCGCGGCCGGAGATCTCCGGGAATGCGGCGAGGAACAGGCGCTGGAACTCGAAGAGGTTGAACTCCGAGCCGGGCGGGGCCACGTCGATCAGGTGGTAAGGGACCCCGCCGTACTCGTGCAGGTCCTTCCCGGAGCCGATGTCCATGCCGCAGTAGACCTGGCGCGAGTCGGCGGAGATGATCTCGCCGCCGAGCCTCCTGGCGAGTTCCACGCCGAGCCTGGTCTTGCCGGAGGCGGTCGCCCCGAGTATCACGAGCAGGTTGAACTGCGGTACGGGCTGCCGGAGGTCTGCGCTTTGCAGGTCCTGAACCTCTGGGTGTGAAACGGCCGCGTCCTGGTTCAACGCAGTCCTCCCGCTTTGAGCAGGTTGATTCCCTTCAGCAGGTCAAGGCCCCGGGCCAGCTGGTTATCCTGTTGTAGCAGCTCCTGCTCCTTGGGCTCCTGCGCCGAGCCAGACTTCGGCCCCGGAGCCGGCTGGGGTTTGGCAGGCGGGTGGGCAGGCACGTTGGTTGGCGGGTGGGTAGGTGCGTTGGCAGGCGCGGCAGTTCCCTGATCCATGTGCCCTTCCAGATCCTGCTCCCGGATCTCCGGCACTTTTTTCTTGTCAATCTGCGCCGGCTTTTTGGCAAACTCGACGACGATGTCCGGGGTGATTCCCTTCGCCTGGATGGAGCGGCCGCTCGGCGTGTAGTAGCGGGCGGTGGTCAGTTTCAGCCCGTCGCCGTTATTGAGTGTCATGACCGACTGCACGCTCCCCTTGCCGAAGCTCTGCGTCCCCATGATGACGGCGCGCTTGTGGTCCTGCAGCGCGCCTGCCACGATTTCCGAGGCGCTGGCGCTGCCGCCGTTGATCAGCACGACCATCGGATAGTGCGGCTCCTTCTCGCCGACAAAGGCGGTCATGCTCCGCATCGAATCCTTATCGCGCCCCTTGGTGCTGACGATCAGACCGTTGGAGAGTCCGTCCCCGATGAAGCGGTTGGCCACGCGAAACGCCTGGTCCACCAGCCCGCCCGGGTTGTAGCGCAGGTCGAGGATGAGGCCGGACAGCGGCGCGCCGTTGTCAGCTGCCAGCGTCTTCAGGGCGCGCTCGAAATCCTCGCCGGTCCGCTCCTGGAATTCCGCGATCCTGATGTAGCCGTAGCCTTGTTCCAGGAGCTTCCCCTTCAGGCTCTTGGTCTTGATGATGGCCCGCACCAGGCGGAAGGAGAGCGGTGCCGCAGTCCCCTCTCTCAGGATGCCGAGCGTGACGGCGGTCCCCGGGGTGCCACGCATCCGGCTTACGCAGTCGTTGACGGGGACTCCGTTGGTCGGCTTGCCGTCGATCTTCCAGATATGGTCCCCGGCGAGAATTCCTGATTTGAAAGCCGGAGTATCCTCGATGGGGGCGTTCACCATGAGCTTTCCGCTCCGCGTGCCGAGCTCTATCCCGACGCCGCCGAAGGCACCGGCCATATGGACCTTCATCTCGGTGTAGTCCGTGGCCGGCATATAGGTGCTGTGCGGGTCGAGTGCGGCCAGCATGCCGTTGATGGCGCCCGTCATCAGTTTCTTGTTGTCCACCTTTTCCACATAGCTCTGCTTGGTCAGTGCGACCACCTCCTGAAACATGCGCAGGTACTCGGCGTCGCTTCTTTTGGCTCTGCTCTGTCTGTCGAACATGAAGACGATGAGCATGGCGGCGATTGTGAGTGAAATGGCAGCCGTGATGACTATGGTTTTTTTTGACATGCGTTGCGACCTTTTACAGCAGAGATTTGGGCGGGTATGACGGCAAACTGATAATGTAAATTTTGCGGGCCGCGTTGTCAACAGCTATCGCCCTTCACGCTAAGGTTAAGGTTAAGGTTAAGGTTAAGGTTAAGGTTGAGGTTGAGGTTGAGGTTGAGGTTGAGGTTGAGGTTGAGGTTGAGGTTGAGGTTGAGGTTGAGGTTGAGGTTGAGGTTGAGGTTGAGGTTGAGG
>Ga0209540_10000207_pt1 | contig 69294 bp, 62 predicted proteins | sample BarGraIncu01121A_FD_184501 | JGI IMG/M metagenome (GOLD analysis project Ga0209540, IMG submission 184501) | Arctic peat soil microbial communities from Barrow, Alaska - Barrow Graham LP Incubations 011-21A (SPAdes) (version 2) | ecosystem: Environmental > Terrestrial > Soil > Wetlands > Peat... | reverse complement strand
TTACAATACTCATTCATTATTTCTCGGTTCGCTGGCTTATCGGGATATCGCTTTGCTCAACATTGATGTTAGGGAACTGTTATTCACAATGGTATCAGCAGAATTCAGGTACAACAGTGGATTTTACCTGTGTACGGTTTATCAACGAAAATACCGGATGGGTTTGCGGGAATGGCGGAGTTATACTCAAAACTACAAACGCAGGAAAAAATTGGTTTTTCAACAATAACTCTGTTCCGAATAAACCATACTCAAAAATATTCCCGATTGATTCAAATATAGTTTATTGTATTGGATATTTCAGAACTATTATAAAATCTACTAATGGAGGTAATAATTGGCAGATAATTCGTGATGGACCATTTGCAGAAGGAAATTCATATCGTGCGTGTTATTTTATCAATGAAAATACAGGCTGGATTTCAGGAACAGGTTTTACAGTTTTAAAAACGACTGACGGCGGTTCTTCTTTCGACTCTATTCCATTGGGAAATATAGGTTTTGTAAATGATTTATATTTTCGGAATTCTATGGAGGGACTTTATTGCGATAATAATGGGAGGGTAAGGAAAACAACAAATGGAGGATATAATTGGTTCGCAATAAATATTCCCATTGGAACTATCGGATATTCTTTCCAAAATTTTTCATTCATCAATGATTTAACAGGGTGGACAGTAACAAGTGATCAGAAAATTTTTAAAACAACTGATTTCGGATTTAACTGGGATAGTCTTCCAAGAATTCCAAATGGAAGTTATGAGATACATTTTATATTTTTTCCAAGTTTGAATATAGGATATTCATGTGGTGAAGGTTATGTTTCATTTAAAACCACGAACGGGGGATTCAACTGGGTTGTTCAAAATGGATATGGAGGACATTATTTATCATTTGTCAATGATTCAGTTGGTTGGAAGATTGGAAATCTCGGAAGAATATACCATACAATAAATGGAGGAGAAGCAACTATCATTGAAAACAATATATCCAATATATCTGATAATTTTAGTCTTTTCCAAAATTATCCTAATCCTTTTAATCCTACGACGAAAATCCGATTTGAAATCCCCCTTGGTAAAGGGGGACAAAGGGGGTTGTATAGTTCTCTTAAAGTCTATGATATACTCGGCAAAGAAATAACTACTCTCATAAACGAAAAATTAAATCCGGGAGTTTATGAAGTCGAATTTGACGGCTCAAATTTTGCGAGTGGAGTGTATTTTTATCAACTTAGGTATGGTGATTTTGTACAAATGCGTAAAATGATATTATTAAAATAATAACTGATTTTAATATGTAATTATAATTGTGTTTGTTCTTTTTGTAATAAATTAAACTTTTATTGTTATGAAAAAAATAATTTTCATTTTGTTTTTCATAATTATTTCAAGTCCGTTTCTGAATGCATATATAGTCATTCAGCGTGTGATTTTTGACGGAAATAATATAAAAAATTATTTTCAGAATACAGGAATATTTAATCAGAATACTACATCCGGCAATTTAGCCGGTTTCTACTGGCCCACGGGAACGCCGGATAGTTATTGCTTTACTGCGGGTATAAATGCGGTTTGTAAAATTGATGATCATCTTGCGATGTTTGCCGGCAGTTACAGAGGTGAACTTGTACCGGGTTATATTCTTAATAATACGCTTATTATGAATTCCGATTTTAAGATTTACGAAATAAAATCTTCCGATAATGTTTATTCAAATCCTGATTACGCTAACTGGTATAAAATGATTCCTTTCGGTGCTCCTTATGAAGATTTAAATCAAAACTGCAAATTTGATTACGGAATTGATAAACCGGGGATTAAAGACGCATCACAAACTATTTTCGTCTGCCTTACGGATGCGATGGCTTCGGAGCGAAGTACAGGCGAGGGTTTCGGCGGCGGAATAACCGATCCAATTCTCTTTGCGGAAGTAAGGATGACTGCCTGGGGATATAATGATTTTACACTTTCAGATGCACAGTTTTTACGATATGAAATTATCAATAAAGGAAATAAAAACTGGGACAGCACTTATTTTGCAATATTTTGTGACCCGGATATTGGAGATGCGACAGCTAACTATTTAGGCTGTGATTCCTCAAGAAATCTTGGTTATGCATTCTCTTCTGATAATAGTGTTGTATGGGGCGCTTATGGAATGAATGTTCTGAGAGGTCCTATTAATAAACTTACGGGTGACACTTTGTATATGACATCATTTACCAGAAATGCTACATCCCACATTTGCGAAACGGGCGGGGCAACTCCTTATGAGGCATATAATTTTATGAAAGGATATAAAAAAGACCACTCTTCTTATCTGAACCCTGTTTATACTCCTCCTGTCAGAACAAAATACATTTTTAACGGTGACCCTGAAACAAATACAGGGTGGACCTATGCAAAAGGATTTATTAACAACTGCGTAGGATACGATTCAACCACTATTGATACTGTTTATGCCGGCGATGTTAGATTCGTCATGGGAATGGGGGCAGATAATCTGGTAATTTCTCCGGGAGACACGCAGAAAATTTATATATCTCAAATGGTAGCCAAAGGAAATTCAAATTTAAATTCCGTAACAAAAGTTAAGCGTTTATCGGATATGGTTAATTATGTTTTTAAAAATGAAATTATTTATGATATAGAAAACAATTGTTATAACCCGAATATACCGTTTGACTTTTCACTTTCGCAAAATTACCCGAATCCATATAATGTAATTACTACAATACAATTTACAATTTCAAAGTCTGCCAATGTGAAATTAGCGATTTATGACATACTTGGCAGGGAGGTATCCGTACCTATAAACAGGGATTATAATCCGGGTTATTATCAGATTTCCTTCGATGCATCGGGACTTGCGTCGGGTATATATTTCTACAGAATGGAGATTATAGATAATGCCGGAAGCACGCAAAAAATATACAGCCGCATCAAAAAAATGGCAGTGATAAAGTGAATAGTTCTGAATTAATTCTTTACGAATTGGGAGAGACCGTGTGAAAATACGATTAGAATGACGTAAACTTTTCCCTCTCCATTCAAGGAGAGGGATTAAGGGTGAGGATGATAATTTCAGAAAAGAGATTATAATTGAAGCAAGAGTTCTCAACGGCGAACCGCCTGATTTGAATTTTTAAATGAACTTTACAATCCCGCACTATCTTTTATATTTTATATTTAAAATCTTATATTTTAAAGTATATAATTGTTAATACAATGATAATTAAGTATTTTTGAAGAGAATAGATTTTAATTTTATTAAATATATAAAAAACACTCGAAAGTACAAAAAGTCCGGAATTAATAAAATCACATGTTGATGGTTTATAAAATTATTTTATTAGTTTTACTTAATTTAAAATATGATTTTGTCATACAAATACAGACAAAAATTGGTGTATTAGTATGATATTGCAATACACATAAACTAGTTAGCTACAATAATTAAAACAGTTTTGCATAGGTTAAAATAATTACAATATAAAAAAAACATAATTTTGCAACATAAAATTTTTACTAATTTTTAAAATAATAAAAAATGGACATCAATAAACACATAGTTGACCAAAGAATTCGCAAGATTATTAAAGATAAACCAGAATGGTTTGCAGATATCGGCGATGAAAATACTAAAATTTCAAAATCATTCGTATTACTCACTGTTTCAACCTATTTAAACATTGAGTTAAGTGAAGCTTATTCGTTAATAACTGAAGGTGGCGGCGATGCTGGAATTGATGCCATCTATTTTGGTGACACAAATGACCTTGAGCTTCCCATTACGATTTTTCAAGGTAAATATAAATTCGATTTAGAGACTGATTCGAATTATCCGGCGAATAGTGTTCTTCGGGTTATTAACTCAATAGGTTCAATTTTTGACCCATTAAAAGAAGTTCAACTTAACCAGAAACTTAAACCTAAAATTGAAGAAATACGTTCGTTTATTTCAGATGGATACATTCCTGTCGTAAAAGCTGTCTTATTCAACAACGGTATGAAGTGGAATGAAGAAGGAGAACATCATATAATAAATGCTAATTTCCCAAAAGATCAGGTAGAATTTGAATTTATTAACCATCAGAATATTGTTGATTTTATTCAATCAACTAAAGAAATCAAAGCATCACTGCGACTTACCGGAGAAAGCGTTGTTGAGAGTTTTAATTTCAAAAGAATTCTAATTGGAAAAGTAAATGTTGTAGAAATTGCCAAGATATTCCAAACATACGGTGATGGTCTTTTGGAAAAAAATATCAGAAGATATTTAGGCTTAAACAGAAACAGAGTTAATGAAGCAATTCAAGAAACATTATTAAATGAAAGAAAAGATAATTTCTACTTTAAAAACAACGGTATTACTATGATTTGTAAAAAATTTAGTTATAATGCTCTTCAAGAAAAAAACTGGGACATTGTAGCAGAGGATTTACAAATCATTAATGGTGGTCAAACTTGTAAAACCATTCAACATACACTCAGCAGCAATTCTGACTTAGATTACACTCAAGTATTTGTTCTCATTCGACTTTATGAGCTTTCAGATTCTATCGAGGATAATGAAAGTTTAGTGAATGAAATTACTTTGGCTACAAACAGCCAAAATCCTGTTGACCTCAGTGACTTAAGAGCTAATGATAATATTCAACGAACTCTTGAAACAGACATAAAAGGACTTGGTTATAATTACAGACGCAAGAAAGATATTGCAAGTACTAATGATTCAATAATTCCACTTTCCGTTGCAGCACAAGCAATTTATTCCATTTGGAAAGATAAACCCCATGTTGCAAAATTTAAACGAAAAGAATTATTTGGAAGTTTGTATGAAGATGTTTATAGACCAGTTCCTAATGCAGCTCAAGTTGTTATTGCTGTTTTGATTTACAGGTTTTGCGACAATCAGCGAAGAAAAACTTCTTTAATTGAAAAATTTCCTCATATACCATACAGCAATTATTTCCTTTCAATGATTATTGGAAAACTATTACTTAAGGAAACTAATATCCCATTAGTACAATTAACTCATATTAACTTTGAGCAAGTAAAAACATATTTAGAAACCAACAAGGACAACCTGTTTGACAAAGCAAATACAATTCTCATCGATGCTCTTAATAAACTCTATAATGAAGATTATTCAAACCTAGAAAGACCTAGACTTTCTGCTGCATTCAGACGAGGAGACTTATTTGGACAAATTAAATTTTAATAAATTACTGTTGTTAAAAACGGCTTGCTGCAATGCAGTAAGCTTAGAGAACAAAAAAGGTTGTAAACAGAATCGGTATCATTTCGGGACAAACCTTTGGAAACTAAACAAAAGGCAAGCTTGGGAGCGTTAACCGTCACATTAAAAAGACTATGCAATCACTTAACGATATATTAAATACAAGAGTATCTTATCAAGCAAACACTTGGTCTGATATTTCTAACGAGCTGACAATTGAAACAATTTTAAATCAAATAAAATCTGGCAAACACAAAAGCCAAATTGAAGATTTAAGAAATCAACTTGAAAAAGGAAATAAAGAGTATTATGATAATTATAAAAAACAATTACCTGCTGTAACTTTTAGTGCAACATTTAATCTTAAGCGAACAAAGGAACATTTAAAAATATATAATCCCATAATTGTTATTGATATAGACAAGCTAGATATATTGAAGTTAAAAACCGCTTATGGACAATTACTAAATGACGAATATGTTATCTCTTTTTGGCGTTCACCTTCAAACAATGGTTTTAAAGGGTTAGTGGCAATAGATTATCAATTTGAAAGTACCGAAATTGACTTAGATGAACTTCACAAAAGTGCATTTAAAAAATTATCAGAATACTTCTTAGAAAAATACAATATAGAATTAGACAAAAGCGGAAGTGACATAACAAGACTTTGTTTTTTATCATATGATAATAATCTAATCCTAAAATTGACTTTAAATAAATTTAAAATAAATTCTGAAGATATAATTTTTTCAGTTAAGTCACCTTTTAAAAAAAATATAAAGGTAAATTTTGCAAGCAATCTCGATGCACTTTACAATCCATTGGGAAAGAACAATCAATTTGATAGAAAGATAATGACAGACATTATAAGACATTTAAAGAATAAAAAACTTTCAATTACCTACAATTATGAGGAATGGTGTAAAGTTGCAATGGCTATTTCAAATACGTTTACTTTTGAAATAGGATTAAAATATTTTCTAAAATTAAGTTCATTAGACAAAAATAAATTCAATGAAACAGTTTGTACAAATTTTTTAATTAATTGCTACGAAACAAGAAAGGGAAACGTAAATTTTAGTAGTATCGTTTATTTAGCAAATCAAAAAGAGTACAAAACAAAATATCAAAGAAATGGGGTCGGGAAGGCGGATGGTTAGTACTTTCGCAAATATCACTCCCTTCAACGGTAATGCACTGCCAGGGAGCTTAAAAGAGGCAAGACTTTCTATGTCAGTATCTTTGTCAAAAAGAGCGTTGCTCTATACTACCGACCCCTCTTTTTTAGAATTATGAAGAAGTTTGAAACATACTTTAGCGAACAAGAAATTTTAAGGCAATTATGCAAGATTAGGGTAAAGATTGCTAAAAATAGATGTAAAAAACATCTATTAAATTCACTTACAACAAACCCAAAATACAATTATCATAGAAATTCTGTTACTTTGCCTAAAAATAAATTTGAAGAATATCAACAAAATTTAGTTAATCATCTTTCGCAAATCTTACCACCAAGAAACAAATGGGTGAAATTGGGAGAAGAATCGAGAAGAAAACCTCAAAAAACGAATGAATTCCTTACTTCAAATGACAAGAATTTTTATTCGCTACTAAAGACTATTAAAGTTCATAAAAAGAAAAATTCACAAGAAAAATGGTATTTAAATTTGCAGAACTTTATTCAAGAAATCAAATTCCTGTCTACCGATGAATCTTATAAAGTTGAAACGCCAATCATTTTCCCTAAATTAAAAGACCCTTTTAAAAAGGATGGAGAAAATGATTGTAGACCAATTTGTATTTTTTCATTGAAAGACAGAATAATACTAAGCTTAACAAATAAATTTTTAACTCAATTATTTGATAAATATTTTCAAGATAGTTCATATGCTTTCAGATCAAAGAAAAACGAAGAGAATAAAATTTTATCTCATCACGATTGCATTAAAGATATTTTAAAATATAAGGATTCAAATAAAGAACAAAAATTATTTGTGGTTGAATGTGATATGAAAAAATTTTATGATACAGTAAATCATAGAATTGCTGAATATCTTTTCGATGAATTAACTTTAAAATCAAAAATTGAAAATCCAAAGATTAATTTGGATACACCTGTCAGAATATTTAAGAGTTACTTATATTGTTATGCCTTCAACAATAACATACCTAAACGAACTGATATAGCATATTGGGAATCTTATAAAATTCCAAATGGAATATTTACTTGGGTAGATGAAATGGTTACTGAGCACTATAATGAATTTTCAACAGAAAGAATTGGTGTACCTCAAGGGGGTGCGCTTTCAGGTCTAATTGCAAATATTTATCTTAATCAAGCAGATATTGAGTTATCCAAAACAACTGTTTTTTATCAACGCTTTTGTGATGATATGATAATAATTCATAATAACCTTACAGAAATTAAACAAGCAAAATATATATACAAAGAAACACTTAAAAGATTAAAACTTTTTCCTCATAATTTCAAAAATGCGGATGAATTAGTTTTAAAAGGTGAAGATGTAAAAACTAAAAAAAACAATTATAAACCTTTTTGGAGTGGTAAATCCAAAGGACCCTATAAATGGGGAGAAATTACTGATAATGGATTCCCGTGGATTGGGTTTGTAGGCTATGAAATAAATATTAAAGGAGAAATTAGAATTAGAAAAAAATCACTTGAAAAAGAATTAAAAAAACAAAAAACAATAATAAAAGAAATTGAAAAGGCAATTTTAGTAGGAATGAGAAAACCTAAAGGAACTGCGACAGAATCTGCAATTAATAGGCTAATTGGAATGTCGGTTGGACGTATTGGGCTTGATAATTTTGAAGAGGTATCTACTGATATGTGTTGGAAGAATGGATTTAAGGAATTAACCATCAATGAACATTCCATTAGACAAATCAAGCTACTTGACAGAAATAGAAGTAAACTGTATTATAAATTTCTAAAAACGGCAAAAGAACCAGATTTTGAACCAATTGGAGCTGAAGACAGACAAATTATTAAATACAATAAACCCTTTAGCTATTATTACCAAATTTTGGAACGACAAAAAAAGGCGATCGGCTAACATTGGTTCGGCAAAATGGTGGTTCAGTGCTTAATTGATGCTTCGTTCTTCGTATCTAGTCAGTGCTGGCAGACAGTTTAGTGCTCCGGAATCGCCAACTTCTCGTAGCTACCAACCGTTAACAACTACCTTGCACTCTCTTTTGAGCACCCTTTCACCTCACCCAGACCCCCTTTCTCCCAGTTCGGAACCCCCTCCACACAGTCCAAAACACGTAATGAGGCTCAAATTTGAGGGTCACAGGCAGTCTTTTAATGGGTCAAAGGCATTAAATTACTGGGTTAGAGGCTTAAATTTGAGGGTTAGAGGGTGTCTTTTAAGGGGTTAGAGGCTCAAATTTGAGGGTTAGAGGGTGTCTTTTGATGGGTCACAGGCATTAATTTGATACATAGGAATGTGTTTGGAAGTGCCTGAAACTCCCAAAAAGCGTTTCAGGCACCATAATAGGATATTTTATTGCTTATGGAGTTGGTGTCGGCGGAACTGCCGGGTCTTCCTTCTTTTTTCCGCCGCCGGGGAACTGCTGTTTTAAATCCTGGTAAATTGAGGTTGAACCGGGCACGTTGTTTTTTGAAGCAGTTTTTACCGCATTGTAAAATGCAAGGCTGTTTATATATAGGTCATGTCCGAGCAGGATGAACGTGTCGTCGAACATTTCATAAAGCTGTTTAAGTTTTGCTTCAACAGGTTTCATTACGTTTCGTGCGGCATAGTCTTTTTCATATTCAACAGTATCAATGTAAGGAGGAACGAGTGTCGGGTTGGACGTCATATGTCCGCGGGCTTTATCAATCCAGACTTCAAATTCATACCTCACTTTTCCGTACATTTGCCTTTCGGCAGGTGTCAGGTTTTTTGCTTTTGGTCCGATAATTGAGATGATTCTATCTATTGCGTCTGTGACAGTGGTCACTTCAGCGGGTGTAAATTCTACCGATACTAAATCTTCGAGAGCCATTTTTTTTCTCCTTATTTTAAATTATAAAGGTTTTTATAATTTGTATAACCAACTTTCTTTTTTCTGTTGACATTTTTGGAATGCTTTTCAAAAGTTTAGCAAGTTCTATTTCGTTTACAAATTCTCTTTCCTTTCGTATCAGGTCTATCAATTCTGTCAGAACTTTATCGTTGTATGTTTGATTTTTGGATTCGCTTACGTATTCTTTGGCGGCGGCTGTTTCCGGGAAGTAAGCTGAAAGAGGTATATCCAATTTTTTACAAATAGTTCTCCATATGTCTCTGCCGGGTATAGAGCTATTGTTCTCGTATCTGTTTATGTCCTGCTGGTTTTTTCCGATTAGTTCTGCAAGTTTTTCCTGAGTAATACCTTTCCGGTTTCTGTGCTCCCTGATGATGCCGCCGATATTGTTTTTGGGGGTTTCCATTTACTACAAAATTAAATAATTAGTATATCAATGTTTACATCACTAACTGTGTTAATCCGTGAGTTTTATTGAAAGGAAAAACACGTATTGTGTGTTAAGTTATTTGTGTTGTGAAACATCAGGGACTGCTTATCAGGCAAGAGATTTGAAGAATTACGTTGATGATATATTGTTGATAATGCTTTCCTTATTAAGTATTTTTGAAGAGATTGGGATTCATTATATTAATAATACACGCGAAACACAAAAGGTTTACAAAAAATAAAATCACCAGTTGATGATTTGTAAAATTAATAAATTATTTTTTTAAAAATAAAGTCTGACTAATGTCAGACCTATACACCCAATATAAGTTTTATAGGTCTCATTTTATCAGACCTATAAACGAGTTAGGCACAAATTAAAATGGAAGAAACAAAAGCATTAAAAGAAGTAGAAAACTCATTAAGAGACTTTATTTCGGCATTAATGAGTGAAGAAAAGGGGGACGACTGGATAGAATCTTGTGGTATCTCACCTGACCGTATTATCCAATGGAAAGAACGAAGAGAAACAGAGAGGAAAAAACAAAAATTCGGAACTCCTGAAAATCGCCTACTCTATTATTCAGATTTCTATGATTTGTCAAGCATTATTGATAAAAATTGGAATGATAAGCTTAAATCTGCGTTAGGAGACAAAGCAACGATTTTATTATTTTTAAAAATCTTAGATGATTTTAGAAATCCAGATGCTCATAGAAGAGAATTACTGCCACATCAGAAACATTTAATTATTGGAATTTCAGGAGAAATTAGAAATAGAATTGTCATTTATAGAAGTAAAAAAGATACTGGAGAGGACTATTTTCCTCGAATCGAAAGTGCTAGAGATAATTTAGGTAATTTATGTACTCCGGAGAACAGGTTCGTTGATACCAAATTAATATTGAGATCTGGTGATAAATTAACCTTTGTTGTTACAGCGTCAGACCCTTTAGGTGAATCCCTTGAATATGAATGCACGACAAACGGAGGTAAGGAGGTAAATTGGCAGGAAAGTAATATAATAGAAATTTTGATTGAAGATAGACACATCGCCAAGAGAAAAGAGTTTGTTGTTTGTATAAGAAGTAAAAGAAAATTTCACGCACATGAATTATGGGACGATGCGGCATCATTTACTTATACAATTTTACCTGTAAAGTAAATCAACGAACCGCTAATAAAGGCTATATGCAATAAGGGTTGTGTTTCGAAACTTATCTTGTTAATACAGTAATTCCGTTTTATTCTATCACATCAAAGCCCGTGTATTTTCTCAATACTTCCGGAACAATAATGCTGCCTTCGGCAGTCTGGTTTGCTTCGAGCATTGCCACCATAAGGCGTGATGTTGCCAGCCCGGAACCGTTGAGTATGTGGACTAATTCTGTTTTCGTCTTTCCCGTGTCGAGAATTTTTTTATATCTTATTTTTGCCCTTCGGCTCTGGAAGTCGGTGCAGTTGCTGACGGAAGATGCTTCAAGCCATTTATCCTCTGCATAAGACCAGACTTCAATATCATAGCATTTGCTCGCCGAAAATCCAATGTCACCGGTGCATAATTCAATCACGCGGTAATAAATACCGAGTCCTTCAAGTATGGCACAGGCATCTTTAAGCATTTTTTCCATTTCCTCATAAGAGGTTTCGGGAGTAGTGAAATTTATTAACTCGACTTTATTGAACTGATGAACCCTTAGAAAACCTTTTGTATCTTTTCCATAGCTTCCGGCTTCCCGTCTGAAGCAGGTTGTAAACCCGCAATATTTCAAAGGTAAATCTTCTGCTTTTAGAATTTCATCGCGGTGTATATTAATTATCGGGACTTCTGCCGTGGGAATTGCAAAAAGGTCATCTAAGTTGATATGATACATATCTTCTTCAAATTTAGGAACTTTCTCTGCGGCTTCCATCGATGCCCTGTTAACAAGTATTGGTGTCATCACCTCGCAATAACCTTTTGATGTATGGGTATCAAGCATATAATTGATAAGTGCGCGTTCGAGTATAGCACCCTTTCCTTTATATAAAGGAAATCCGCTTCCGGAAATTTTTGCACCGCGCTCGAAATCAAGTATGTCAAGTTTCTTTGAAAGTTCAATGTGGTCTTTTACTTTGAAATTAAAATTTGCTTTGCTGCCGAAAACCATCACTTCGACATTTTCTTCTGCCGACTTTCCAAAAGGAATACCGTCTGCAGGTAAGGCGGGGATATAATAGAGATAGTCTTCGATTTCTGTTTCAAAGTCACGGAGTTTATCATCGAGGGTTTTGATTTCATCCGATACATTCTTCATCTCTGCGATTTTATCATCTGCATTTTGCTTGTTTTTTTTCATTACGCCTATTTCGTTCGAAACTTTATTACGCATCTCTTTGAGTGCTTCCGCTTTCTGAACCACCTGAAGCCTCTTTTTATCTATCTCCTGGATTTTTTCAATGATACCGGTGTCCTCATTGCGGAGTTTTAATTTTTCTATAACAAAATCCGGGTTTTCTCTGATTAATTTAATGTCTAACATAATGTATTTTTTTTGATTCCCGATAAGAACATTCCCGATAAATGCGGGACAGGTCGGGAATGACAATTGTTTTAAATTTATTTTCTTACATTCCGAGCTGAACTTTCAGTAAACTCAGAGCTTCGAAAGTATCCATCGGTTTAAAGCCAAGATCAGCTTCGGCTTTAAGGGTTACCAATCCCGACTTTAAAGGTCTCGGAGCCGGCTGGTTAAGGTCCTTCGTCTTTATCCTTGTTACAAGATTCCTGTCGAATTTAAAAACATCGCAGAAAATCATCGCAAATTCAAATCTTGAAATAATATCCTTCCCAGCAATATTAAATATTCCTTTTCTTTTCTTTTCAATCACCTTGAGTGTTCCGTATGCAAGGTCATCAACCATTGTATTGTTGCTGATCTGGTCATCAACTATGTTTACCGGTTCACCCATTTTCAATTTATTAAAAAGCCACAAAGCGAAATTAGGTTTTACATTTATTCCTAATCCGAAAAGTACAACTGTTCTTAAAATTGCATAATTTATTTCGCTTGACAGCAGAGCATTTTCGCTTGCGAGTTTTGATCTTCCGTAAAAAGAAACCGGGCTTGGAATGGACTCTTCTGTATAAGGTCCGTTTTTTCCGTCGAAAATATAATCTGTGGAATAATGTATAACTTTTGCATTATTTATCCTTGAAGCTATTATCAGGTTCTTTACCGCATCCACGTTGAGTTTCCAGCATAATTCCCTTTCGGTTTCACACTTATCTACATCCGTATAAGCTGCACAGTTAATAATTACGTCGGGCATATACTCGTGCATAAACTTTTTCAAATCATCACGCATCGTAATATCAAGTTGTTGATAGTTTTCTTCTTTCTGAAAATTCGGCAGCGGCTCAACTGATGTGACAATTATTTCATGGTCTGTTTCCCGTCTGAAAAGAATGGTTACTGCCTGACCTAATAAACCGTTGGCTCCTGTGATAAGAATTTTCATCTGATTACTTTAATTTGTGCAGCTCATTTATACCTTCGAGAGAAGTTTTATAAGAGGCAATCCTGTTTGCAAAATAAATACTTTTAATGAAATCTTTATTTTTTGAGTAATGGAGTAAAAAAGACGCTGCAAATACATCACCGCATCCGGTAGTATCCACAAAACGCGGGTTTTCAATCGCTCTTATAGCATATTTGTCAATGTCCTGGTATTTTTCGTTTAAATATTTTTTCTCTGTTTTTGTGTAACCGGAAACTCCGTCTATCCCTCGTGTAACAATTAATCCGCTCACACGGCTATCCGGAGAGAGCAGTATTTCCTCAGCTATTTCATACTCGAGTTTTTTAACCTTTGAAAGAGAAGATATTTCGAATTCATTCATTTGCAGGGTATCGGTGTTGGTACACCATTCCTGATAGTTCTCCAGGTGAGTGTGTTCACGTGTTCCGTCGGGATTTGTCTTCATTACGAGGTTATGGAGGTCCATATGAATTTTTCCGTTAAAATTCGTACGAAGTTTTTTAAGCGTATCAAGCGTTATATCAACACCCGATATCATATTCACAAGCACTCCGTCTGCACCCGGAAGAAATTTTTCTGAATCTTTATAATCAAGTGTGTAAGTAGGGTCTGTTGACTGCTCCAGGCGTGCGCTCTTCCCCGAATTGTAAATGTTATAATACAGATTGACTTTTCTTGTGGGATGCCCTACTTTATAAACTCCATCCATATTGATATTACTGTAACCTTTAAGTATTCCCGTAATATTTTCATACTCATCTTCGCCAAGATTCATTACCGGTAATATTTCGTCTTCCGGAGCAGAGAGTACGGAAAGCGCAATCACCGAATACAGTATCCCGCCATAGCTATGAATTTTATCTCCGTCCGCTTTGTGTATAACATCAACACAGGGCTCGCCTATTACTAAATATTTCATAAAATATCAGGTGTAAAATTTAACTTTATTTTTCCGTAACCCTAAAAACCCCGGAACTTATTCAAATGCCTTTTTCATCGACATTCTGCTTTCCTTTTTACCTTTCAGTCCCCCGAAGTTCACCGTCAGGGTTCCCTGATGAGTGAGTCCGAGATCGGTTGAATGATACAAAGCATAATCTAACTGAAACAGATTATAACTGAATCCGATTCCCGCCGTGAAAGTAGAGGGTTCGCTTCCTACTCCGGCACGTAAATCAACATAATCCATCAGATTATACTCAATTCCGGCTCTGACGGATAACGGATATCTGACATCTTTCTCTGCCTCTATAATAAAGATCAGGTCTTCCCTTGGTACAAGGGAAAATCCGGTTCTGTAAACCCGGGCAATTTTTTCTTTTGATGTTCCGATGGTTGAGCCGGAAATATTCCTGCCGAAAAATCCCCATCGAAGATATTTTGTGATGTAAGCCATCAGCCCTGCATCCACCGAGAAAGAAGACGCTGAATTATTAGGATTATAATCATCTTTAATATTCAGATTATAGTAGTCCAGGTTCAATCCGTAGAATATTTTATCTTTATAATTTCCTCCGTAAGAAAGGCTTACGCCTATCTCGCGGTAAAGATCATAACCAAAAGTTCTGATTCCGATACCGAAGGTACCTATTTTGAGGGGTTCCGCATAAGTCAATGCTGCGGTGGAAAGTTCTTTAAGTCCGAAAGGAGCTGGACTGTAAAATACCGAAAATTCCCTGTATTTCATCTGTCCTAAGCCGGAGGGATTGTAAAATATTGCAAGCGAATTATCCGAAAGCGATGTGTAAGCACCGTTCAATCCGACTGCACGTGCTCCAATATCGGTAAATTCAAACTGGGCGCTTGAAACATTTACGAAAAAAAGGACTATAAGTATTGTATATAATTGTTTCAAAATACGTTTAAAATTCTCTACAATTAAGGTATTGAATTGATTATTTTAATAAAGTATGTAAATTTATATTAATTTTTATTTAAATGAGAGTGAAAAAAAATAAGATAATCAAAATATTTTATATTGTTGCTTTATTATTTTTATATTCCTATCCGGTGAGGTCGCAGGATTTCGAAGTTGTGGTCATTACGGATATGGCATCTCTATCAAATGATATAAGAGATAAACTTAAAGACTTCAAACAGCAGGTAGAAGATTATTACAACAGAAATAAATTCGGCGAAGGTAATATTTATAAAATAAAAGCAACTGTTCAGTTCAGTTTCCGCGGCTCTAATGGCTTTGATTTGTATGATGCACAGATTTTTGTTGCAAGCCAGAGAATAATTGACAAAGCAGATAAAGCCACTAACCCAAAGTACTCAACCCTTTTCCGTTACCTTGATGAAAGGTGCTCGTTTACTTATAACAGGTCTATGCCGTTTATATTAAATACGGTCAGGTTTGATTCGTTTCTCAGTTTGCTTGACTATTATGCATTCATGATGCTCGGATATGATGCGGACTCTTTTTTCCCTTCTAAAGTTTTTCCCCAGAAAAGCGGGACTATTTATTTTCAGAAAGCTCTTGATATCTGCAACAAACCAATGCAGGACAGAAACGGATGGTCAGAAACAGGCGGCGGCTCTAAACCTTCAAGAATTCAGATTGTTCAGGAATTACTTAATTCCAAGTTCGTAGATTTCCGCAGTGCGTTTTTCAGGTACCATTGGGATGGACTCGACTCCCTTGGTTATACGAATAATGCCTACAACTATATACTCGAATCCATAGAAAAGATTTCCGATATTAAAAAGAATGAACCTAAGGCATATTCGGTTGATATCTTTTTTGACACTAAAAATCAGGAAATAGCCGATACATTCCTTAATTACGGGAATAAAGCTGTTTACGACAGACTATCAAAACTGGACCCTGCCCATCAAAGGGTTTACGAAGATGCAAAAAAATTAGCTAAGTAATATTCTGCATTAAAAATTATTAGATTATGGAAGATTCTGTTCTCAATTGTCTCCCATTTTCCATTCTTTCTCATTTTTAAATTTGGTAATTTTAATTATATATTCACAAATTTAAACTTAAATATTTCTTATGAACACAAAAGATTATATATCAATAGAAGAGCAGTATGGTGCTCACAATTACCACCCGCTTGATGTTGTAATTGAAAAAGGTAAGGGAGTATGGGTATGGGATGTTGATGGAAATAAATATCTCGACTGCCTTGCGGCATATTCTGCAGTAAACCAGGGACACTGCCATCCTCGCATAATAAAAGCTCTTAAGGAGCAAGCAGAGAAGGTTACGCTCACTTCGCGAGCATTCAGAAATGACCAGCTTCCGCTTTTATGTAAAGAACTGTGTGAGCTTACCGGTTATACAATGGTATTGCCTATGAATTCCGGCGCAGAAGCAGTGGAAACAGCACTGAAAGCCGCAAGAAAATGGGGTTACAAAATAAAAGGCGTTCCGGAAGATTCTGCAGAAATAATCGCCTGTACAAATAACTTCTCGGGAAGAACAATTTCTATAATCAGTTTCTCTACAGAAGAACAATACAAAGACGGGTTCGGTCCTTTCACACCGGGATATAAAATTGTAGAATATGGAAATGCTGAGGAATTAGAAAAAGCGATAACTCCCAATACTGTAGCTTTTTTAGTCGAGCCAATTCAGGGCGAAGGCGGGGTAAGAGTGCCTGCAAAAGGGTATATGAAAAAAGTTTCTGAGATTTGTAAAAAGAACAATGTGCTGTTAATTGCGGATGAAATTCAATCCGGACTCGGAAGAAGCGGAAAACTTTTCGCTTATAATTACGATGATATCAGACCCGATATGGTAACGATAGGAAAAGCATTATCCGGAGGATGCTATCCCGTATCAGCAGTGCTATCAGATAAAGCGATACTCGGAGTTTTTAACCCCGGTGACCACGGTTCCACATTTGGCGGAAATCCACTCGGAGCAGCAGTTGCAAGGGAAAGCCTTAAAGTACTGATAGATGAAAATCTCATACAGAAATCTCACGATCTCGGCGAATACTTCAGGGAAAAATTGCGTGCAATAAAAACAAACCTTATCAAAGAAATCAGGGGAAAGGGTTTATTCATAGGAGTAGAGCTAAAACCGGAAGCAGGAGGCGCAAGGAAATATTGTGAAGCACTTAAAAATCTCGGTTTGCTTTGCAAGGAAACACACGAACACGTAATCAGATTTGCTCCTCCGCTTGTTATAACAAAAGAAGAAATTGACTGGGCAGTAGAGCAAACAAAGAAAGTACTTGAGCAATGAGTATTTAATAATCGGGTATTTTTTGTGGTAAATATGATGCATCCGAAGATTTAGTGAAACTTTTATAGATATTTATTGTTAAATTAATAACAGAATTAGTTTCATGATTAAACTCAAAATTAAAATATAATTGAAACTGATTTTGTTCGCTTCTAAAAATCAGGAGTGAATAAAAAGGGATTTATTGCGAATAATAAATCCCTTTTTATTTTGTTATTGCTTCTTGTTATGATAAAATTAATTTTTATATACCGGCTTATCTGTTCCGGCAAAATAAAAGGAGGCAAAATGAAAAAGAATATTTTATTATTAGTTTTAATTCTATTTGTGTTTTCAATATCTTCGGTATTTTCTCAAGACATTACGATTAAAGAGGGTACTTATAATACTCAATCGGGTAATAAACTTGAGGTGTATTGTCCGGGCGGAGATGTAAAACTGAACTCATCCGGGGCGGAGCAGGTGATATTGAAAATAACCGGGAATCAAAAAGCACAGGATAATCTGGATATATTGGTTAACGAATTAAGCACGGGTATAAATATCAGCGTTACGTTAAAGAACAGAAACGAATCATCCAACATTAATCTGAGCATAGAAGTGACCGTACCGATGAAATACAACGCTGAAATAAAAACTGCCGGCGGGGATGTTGAGTGCAATAATGTTGAGGGCAATATCAGCATTAAAACAGCGGGCGGAGATATTCTCCTGGAAAATTGCACAGGCTCTTTTGATGTTGCCACCGCAGGGGGTGATATCTCAGCGAAAAGAATTAAAGGGGAACTGGAGGCAAAAACAGCAGGTGGAAATTTAAACCTGGACGCTGAGGTATGTAAAATAACGGCTAAAACTGCCGCAGGGACAATTGATCTTTCATACCTGGGAGAAAATAAAGGCATAGATATGAAGACTAACAGCGGAGATATAAGGGTTTATCTTCCGGACAATATTAATGCTGATTGTACATTTTCAACAATTGGCGGAGGAACTTCCTGCGAATTCGACTTACGCGACATTACTACAAACACTTCAAAATTATTGGTGGGAAGAATTAATGCCGGCGGACCAAATATTTACCTTTCAACTAATTTTGGCAGTATTCAGGTAAGGAAACCATAACAAAGGCTTTTGATAAAATTAATCTTGGCAATATTATTTCTTTTTGTTTTTATCACCGGTTCATATGCTCAGAGCATTGACCTTCAGTACATAATAGATAAAGCAAAAGATAATGACACAATTTTTTTAGGCGAAGGAGTTTATGAAGCGGTTCCTTCGTCTTTTACTGACGAACTTTGTGGCAACTGTCTTGAGCACAAAACAAACGTATTCGGAACAAAAGGTTTTTTTATCAAAGATAAATCTCTTCACATTGCCGGAGTAAACAGGGAAAAAGTTATTCTGAAAACAAATGCAGGATACGGATTCCTTTTTTTTAACAGTAAAAATTCTTCCATATCCGGAGTTACAATCGGCAGCGGGGTCAGGGATACGTCGGGTGATGCTACTAACGCAAGTATCGTTTTGAAATTTTCACGGGTGACAATTGAAAACTGTATTCTCGCAAATGATACATTAAGAAATATTAAAATACCGATTGTCGGAATTTCCGGTGTGGTTATCCGTGAAAGTTCGGAAGCAATAATAAGAAATAATTTAATCAGAAATAACACCTGGGATGGAATCGCACTTTACAGGGGTGCATCGGCTTTGATTACCGACAATATTATTGAAAACGGACGCGGTGCGGGAATAGGCGTAACGTGGGATGCCGCAGCAATTATTTTAAGGAACAGGGTCTCCGGTTTCTGGAAAGGAATTGGTTCATTCGGTACGTCTAACGTAACCGTAAGGAACAATATTGTTTTTGATAATCTCGGATGGGGAATTGTAATCACCGGTAATTCCCATATGCTTGCAGAAAATAATGTCGTTACAAGAAACGGCAATTGCGGAATAGCTCCATGGTGTGACTCAAACGAATTTGCCACTGGTATTATCACAAACAACATCATCACGGAAAACGGCTGGCGGAAGGAATGGGTCTGTCCGCAGGTTGGATACTGGCTTAACGGAGATTCTACACGGTTTATTTTCGAATACAATAATGTGTGGAATAATTTTGCGGGCGATTACAAAGAAATCGAAAATCAAACCGGTATAAACGGCAATATTTCAAAAGACCCTATGTTCATTTCAAAATTCGATTTCGGTCTCCGTTCCGGTTCTCCTATGTTGAATACGGGAAATCCCTTGATTACTAATTCCGACGGCTCAAGGAGCCATATCGGTTCAGAAGGCGGACAGAGTGCGTTCAGATAGTAAAATTATTTTAGCCCTTGCGGTTCCGGCGGTTTTACAAACACTTGTACGCTCATCTTTCGTTGTAATTGATGCTTACTGGGTGGGGAAACTTGGAAGTGTTCAGTTCGCCGCCCTGACGGTTGCAACATTCCTCGTATGGGGTGCTATGGCTCTTGGAGAAATGATATCAACCGGTGCTAATTCACTGATAGCACAGTCAACAGGCGCCCAAAATAAAGAACTCTCTAAGGAAATTGCAACCGTAAATATTGTTAATACTTTTTTCCATTCCCTGATACTCGGGCTTCTGATGATACCTCTGCTTCCGGTTTTATATAATATTATTAATCTTAATCCTGAGCAATCCCGGCTTGCGAATAGTTATCTTGTACCCTTTTTTATAGGGCTTCCGTGTGTTACGCTTCTTGCAACGGTCACTGCAATCTTTCGCGGATACGGAGATACAAAAACTCCTTTTTATCTTCTCTTTTTTGCCTTCGGTTTGAACATGGTTATTACCCCTCTGTTTATTTTCGGCATAAACGGATTTTTAAAATTCGGTCTTCAGGGTGCGGCATTTGCGGCATTGATTTCATATCTGGTATCTGCAGTAATCGGATATTTCATACTAATAAAACGAGGACTGACAAATTCCATATTTAAATATAAATTCAAAAAGGATATTACATTTGAAACCCTCAAAATCGGATTGCCGATTTCGCTCAACGGGGTTGCCTTCTCTATGATATATGTATTCGTTGCGAGATTTGTCGCTGACTATGGAACTACAGGGCTTGCGGCTATGGGAATAAGCCACCGCTCAGAATCAATCGCATATCAGATAACGGTCGGTTTCTCGCTTGCCGCAACCGTGCTCGTCGGACAGAGCATTGGTGCGGGAGACCCCGACAGAGCGGAAAGACTTGCATGGAAAACTTTCGGGATAACATCTGTTGTGATTGCGGTTTATACTGTTCTTTTGTTTTCGCTTTCTTCCATCGTTGCCTCATTTTTCACGGGTGATATTGCAGTGATTAATGTTGCATCGGACTTTAATAAAATCACCTCTGTTGTTTTGATTTTTTCTGCCGCCGAAGTGGTTTTCGGTGGAGCGTTTTCGGGAGCGGGCGATACACTTCCACCGGCACTGGTAGGACTTCCCGTGAATCTGCTAAGGATACCTTTTGCGGCACTCCTATCTCCCTTTCTCGGACTTAACGGTATATGGATCGCTATATGCTCAACTGTTATCCTGAAAGGAATAATACTAACCGTTTGGTTCAAGAAAGGAAAATGGAAACAAAAAAAATCAAGACTCATCAAATCAAAACCAAACATTCTGGAATTTACCGAAGTGCAGTAATTCCGGAAGATGTAAGACTATGCTTTTAAAAAAATCAAATAGTCAAATAATGAAATTAATCCTTCACGCAGCGAACATATAAGCCGTTGACATATAAATAGTTATGTCGGATTACATCTGATAAACTAAAAACCAGGTTGCGGAACCAGGCATTGATTGAATTAAAATCAGTCGAAGTCCAAAAGCAACCGTTCCTGCCCAGGTTGCCGAAATACCCATCGTGATTACGATAACCTCCGGGGAGTCCCGAAAAGTCGCTGCTGTTTGTTCCGTTGCCATTCTCATCCCATCCATTTGTGCTCTTCATTTTATTTCCGGCTATATCAGCTCCGCCCAAAAAGTCATAAAGTTTTGTAAATTCTTCATCGGTTGATACGTGCCAACCTTCAGGAGCTAATCCGCGCGAATCGTTTACTGCATACCAGTTATAAAGTTTTCCATAGGTTGTTCCGTTTCCAGAATTATTGTCATAGTAACACCATGCGCCTGATGTAAGGCTTGCCCATTCTTCTTTGTCTTGCACCTGCGGAATAACATCGCCATTGCGGTAATGCTCTACATTCAGGTTTTCCGAGAACCATACTTGCTTGCCGATAGTTATGGTTTTATAAGTATTGCCGTCTATGTCTGTTACCTGTGAAATGGATTTGTTGGCACCAAAAGAAAAAATCATCGCAGCCATTAAAATTGCGAATAGAAATTTGTATGTTTGCTTCATTTTGTTTCTCCTTCGTATTCATTTTTATTGGATTGTTAAACGGTTTTCATAAAAATACATATTATTCTCAATTATATATATTGAGAAATGAAAGAATAATAAAGATTAAGCTATTATATTATCACCCTGACGGGGTTAAAATATTAATTACTAATTATCGAAGCGTAGCGTAGATCCTAGCCTGTCCCGATGCATCGGAATGAACATGTGAATCGGGATTAATTGCTAATTGTCAGCACCGCTTTTTGCGTCACATTCACAGGATAAGATTCGACGATTGAAATATCATCTCCTTCCTGACCTGTTACAAGCGGGTTTTTCATATCGGAAGAAATTAATTCAAAATATATTTTTTTGTCTTCGAGCCTGTATATTGCCGTTATAAGATTCTTTTCGACATTGAAGGTGCTGTAAAAAGTATTGTTTGCATAGGTTATATCAATTATGATAGAATTTTTTTCATCCATTTTGTATTTGCCTTTTTCATTGTCAACGAGAATCAATTCATAAGGTCTTTCCTGCCGCATTTCACCCGTTCCATAAACTATAGTCCACTTCCAATGCCCGTCTGTGTCTGTATTCATAATATGCAGTTCCATTGCTACTTCTGATTTCACTTTGTTTTCAGAATAAATAATTAATTTCCCTTTCCATTCGCCAAGCCATCCTGCAGGGAATTCAAATTGTGCACTTGATTTCCCGCCAAGGCAAAAAACTGCCCATAAAAACAGGAAATATATTTTTAACTTTTTCATAATCGGAAAAAATTTTATGTGTTTGGTGAAAATAAAAATTTCAGGAAACAGAAATTCAAATTTTCATAGCTTTTGACTCATTCCATAAATGATTAAACAGAATTTTACAAGCCGCCACCATCTCCTTGTGCTCGATAAGTATGATTGTAAGTTCATTCGGATCTCTGATTATGTCCTGAAGCGGGAAAATAACAAGCCTGTCATCGAAGACGACCATTTTAATCGGAATTGACTCAACGACCCTCAATTGAGAACCGAGTTTAGCGAGAGGTTTAAATTGTTCAATGAGAGCTACATGTTCCTGAAGATCTACCGATTCATATATTTTCCTGCATATTACACCACGTTTTAGAAGATTTTTTTCTTCCCGTACCTGCTGATTTACGCGGGAGCTGATATCGCAAACATAAGGTCCTTTTATCAGAGATTCAACTTCAGATTTTGCATTTTGAAATGCCTGTAAGATTCTTGATTGAGCCTGGTCTTTATCTTTTATCACTTCTACAAACTCAAGCGGACTGACAAATGTTTTGTTTTTTTCGTAAACGGGGTTGAAGATTTCAGCAAGGTTTTCAATTAATTGTTTTTTCTTTTCTAATTCGTTTTGATAATTACTTTTATAGTCTTCGAGCATCTTGTTAAGTGCCTTTTTGGGTTCTACGGCTTCGTAGTATCTTATTTTTCCCGTACGTCTCTCCGCACAAATACCCCTGTCAATCATTTTCGAGAGAACCTCATATATCTTCGTACGCGGGATTCCTGCAGACTTCTGCAGTTCCGAGCTTGTGAAAGATTTTTTGGAAAGAAGAGAAATATATACTTTGGTTTCCCTTTCTGTAAGTCCTAATTCAAGAAATCTTTGAATGTGTTTTTTATGTTCAAATTTCATTTTCGGTTTTTTATTTTATATCATAACCCCTTGTTAGGGTAACAATAAAATAGAATAAAACGGTTTTTATATCAAGTACAAAGAAACGGATTACATTATTTAAAGAAAACACCCTCTCAAAATAATGATTTAATCGTTATATCCGGTTTTATGCTGTTAATAAATAAGAAGTAATAATTAAGTAGATTTTATATTTTCTAAATTGTAATTTTAAGCAAATTTATTGGAGGATCAAAATAATATGAAAAAAATCTTTACGTTTTCGTTCTTGGTTTTATTAATCGCTTCTTCTGTTTATTCGCAAGACCTTACGCCAAAGGTCGATAGATATAATGTAATGGCATCAATCGGGATTGCATATGCTGCACCTATGGATGTATTCAGATCTAAATATTATCTGACTAATGAGTTCAAAGAATCCTACAAAATGGGACTCGGCGGAACAATTGATGCGGCTTATCCTTTCACAAAAAGCATTGCCGGGAGAGTCGAATTATCTTTTTATGATTTTATGTATGACCGGGATGCATTTGGAACCAGAACCGGATATTCTTCGACCGGTGTGATTTCCGGCGGCGATGCGCTCGTTATGGCACTGAAACTAAGTTTTTGTGCCGGTATTTTTAAACCATCTGAAAAATTCGGGTTTTATGGAATTCTCGGCGTCGGTGGTTACTTCAAATCATCAAGTGACTTAAAAGTAAAAGACAATGTGACTAAGTATGAATCTGTGTTCCCGGGATCTTCAAATCTGTATATGGGATTGCATGCGGGTGCAAGATTTGCATACAAAGTCTCCCCGAAAGCCAGCATCTTCCTGGAAAGCGGATACGAAATATTTTTCCCGAGCGAAAGTTGGGGGAAAGCAACATTCCAACAAACAGCAGAATTTGTTCCTATCAAAATTGGCGTGATGATTCACACTTTTTAATGGATAAAATTTGAGTTTTATAAAAAACCCCGGCATTAACCGGGGTTTTTTATTATACAAATATTTGTGTAAATACTGACGGGGAAAACTATTTGTAAGCTAAATCTTTACCTCAATATCATTATTTTTTTCGGACAGAATACCGAGATATTTTTTAAAATCACCATAACCCATCTTATTATAATTAAACTTCGCCAATGTTTCCCCTTCCGGACTCCTGAAATGTATAATACCGGAGTTAGTTTTTGTTGGCGAAATAACCTCTGAAATTTTTTTCAGTTCTACAATATAAGAGCGGGGTATCATTTTTATCACACTTTTCATGATTAATAAATTATCTTCCGTCAGAGCAAAATTGCAATATAATTTACTGAAAGACGAAAGCGGTCCCAATATAAGTGAAGCTAACCCCAAAAAGTTTGCTATCCAGATATATTTAATGTTTACCTTGAAAGCTAAAATTAAAAAAACCAGGAAACCCGCAAATGCAGTAAAAAAAGCAAAAAGGTAAATTAGTACACCTGTCTTGTTCGAAAGCGATTTGTATTCAAAAATATATTTTTGGCTCATATTAATTATTCGATTTTTTAAAAAATCATTTACGTTTTTACGATTAAATTTAAAATTCTTTTTTACATACCACCACAAAATTTTTTGAGTCGCTTGTCAGTTCTCTTCCTTCTGAATCTCCGTATATATCAACGAGTTTTAGTGGCGATCTTGCTATCAGGTGCTCAAGTTCATATCTGTAAAAATATCTCATCTTTACATTCCAGCTGTCAGAATTCAACACACCTCCTTCGTCCCATTCTAATCTCATATTCACTTCATTTATCTGCCTGAGCGGATCCGCTTTTGAACTTGCAATCCTTGTTACTTTTCTGCCCGGCTCATATTCTCCCTCAAAATCTTTTTGTTCATTTATACCCTTAAATAAAATTTCAGGGTCGGGAATAAGAACGTCAAAGATAAAAAGTCCTCCGGAATTAAGATGTTTGTAAACGCAGTACAGAGACTTTAATTGGTCTTCAATTTCAATCATATGCATAAAAACTCTGAACGGGGCAATAATTAAATCAAACGTTACGCCGAGATTCATATCCCTGATATCTTTAAGTATAACCCTGCCCTGGTCTTTGCCGTCGAGCTTGCTTCTTAGTTTTTCTACCATTGCCGGACTAATATCGACGCCATAAATATCGGCTCCCGTTTTAAGAGCTTCGATAAATAATCTGCCTGTGCCTGCACCGGCTTCAAGGATTTTTCCTTTTGTACGGGCAATCCTTTTAAGATAAGATTCTTCATCTAAACCGGTATCAATCGAAGAATATATTAAATCGAAAAACTTCGCAAAAAAACCCGGGTATTCATTTCTGTCATTTTCCTGAACCCGTGATATATCATAAAAACATTTTAGAGGCACCCCTCCTCCTTCTTCTATTAAAAGTAATGATTATTGTACTTAGTGTATAATAATTATAAATAAATTACAAATATATGAATATTTTTTTACACCTGCGATTATTATTTTATAATGTGAAAAGGTTTCATTTAGTTGAATTTCAGGATTATAATTGGTTTCCTCGTAAAGTCAGGGAAGGTATTACAGATTACTTAAGATTTTTCATAAGTTTATTTCAGCTATACAGCCCTGTTGCAAAAGCTTTAAAAGATACTCTTGAAATTACAGGAGAACAAGAAATTACCGACCTTTGTTCAGGTGGAGGAGGGGAAATAATTAATATTGCAAAGGAACTTGATAAAATTACCGGCAAAAAATACAAAATTACTCTGACCGATAAGTTTCCAAACTTACCTTCGTTTGAATATATAAGAAAAAGTTCAGATAACAGGTTTGCGTTCACTGAAAATCCAATAGATGCACTTACTGTTTCAAAAAATATGAAAGGATTGAAAACAATATTTTCTGCTTTTCATCATTTCGATTTTGAATCCGGAAAAAAAGTATTACAGAATGCGGTTGATAATAAATCTTCTATAGCAATTTTTGATGCAGCCGAAAGAAAATGGCTTTATATATGGGCGGTTTTATTTTCAACTGTTTTTTTTATGTTTTTCTGTACTCCTTTTTTTAAGCCGTTCAAACTTTCAAGAATAATCTTCACATATGTAATACCTATGATTCCTGTATTTGGATTGTGGGATGGAATCATTTCGATGCTCAGAATCTATACTCCTGAAGAACTGATGCAAATGGCAATGGAAACAAATTCAAATCATTATAAATGGAAGTCCGGATTATTGAAAAATAAAATCGGCACTAACGTAACATACCTGATCGGATATCCGCTATAAAATCTGATTGAAGGTGCGCCGTTCCCCAATTAACTTGTTAAATCCGAGAATAAATAATATTTCTTTCCTTTTTCGGGCACTAAAACTTTTACCCCTTTAAACCTTGTTACAATTTCTTTACCCATTTCACTGATTGCATTTTCACTTCCGTGAAGGAGTATGATCTTTTCGGGTTTAAGTTTTTCCACGATCTTCAACAGTCCCCCTCTGTCGGAGTGGGCAGTGAATTTGAAATTTTCTATCCTGCAGTAAACATCCGTTCCGGAATCTAAATAATTGAAATAAATTTTATTGAATCGCTTTGCATATTTAATTTTGAATCCGGGAGTATCAGGGTCGCAATAACCGCAGACGGCTATTCCAAAATTTTTTCTCTGTAGGAATCTTTTCGCAAGTCGGAAAGACATCGTGCGCTCTATCATCATTCCGCTTGTTGCCAGCACAACGGAAGGATGTTTATAGAACTCCCCCTTTTCAACATATTCACGCCTTAGTTCGATTGTTTTTATTTGGCTCAATTTCATTCCGTCTTCAATACGCCTTACGGTATAATTATATCTGTCATAAACTTTATTGATAAGTTTTGACATCGGACTTACATAGACAGGCATATGAGGAATTTTGTTTTTTTCCATCAGACCGTCAATACGCTTAAGCATTTCCTGCGCCTTTCCGAGTGCAAAAACCGGAACCAGTACTGAACCGCCATCACCTGAAATTTCATTTATGAATTTAGCAAGACGCTTTTCTTCTTCATCATAAGATGGAAGTGTTGCCTCTTCTCCGTTTGTTGATTCGAGTATCAGAATATCTACCTTCCCCTTCGGAAGTTCTGCCGGTGGAATGAGGGACTGCTGACGCATATTAATATCCCCCGTATAAAATATTTTTTTATCGCATGCTTTTATCAGGACAGATGCAGATCCGAGTATGTGCCCCGCATCGAAAAACTCAAATGTTAACTCATTAGTTAATTTAATTTCTTTTCTATAATCCTGTTGTTTTATTATCATCGGGATAAGGTTCAATATCTCATCCGTGTAATATTCAAGTACAGATTTATCCCATTCGTTCAGGAATTCCTTCCGGATAATTGAAGAGGTATTAAGCAGTGTGACATCCGCGATTGAAAGTGTGGGTTTGGTTGTATAGATTTTACTGTATGGAAATAGTTTCAGATAATAAGGCAAAGCTCCGATGTGGTCATTATGTGCGTGTGAAATAATTAAATGATTGATCGTTTCATCTTTTACGGATTTATAGTTCGGAAATATTTCCATTCCTTTTTTCCGGGGGTGTAATCCGCAATCGAGAACAATATTTTCACTACCGATTCTTAATATATAAGAATTCGCACCAATTTCTTCCCCTCCACCAAGAATTTCAAAACCAATATCCAAAATAAATTATTATCTGCGTTAATATACTGTTAAAACAAAATATTAATTTTGTTCTCCTGAATTTATTCCCCGAAGTTAATCTAAAGATTTCGATGTCTATATATTAACCGTTTCAGATCCTGAACCAAGTGCAGGGTGACAAATTTATTTTTTTATTATTAATTATTCACTGAAGTTACGCATTTGTCATGTTGAGCGCAGCGAAACATCTAAAAATTGAATAAAAACAAGATTCTTCACTTCGCTCAGAATGATAAAACAGGCTATTTTAGGCATTTTACGTAACTTCAGTTATTCATTATTAATTGCTTAGTGTCCACTTCTTCCTTTTGGCAAAGTATTCCACAGAAACATCATTACCACAGCTCCGGTTAATGCAAACGGAATTGGCCATAATTTCCATGCCTGCCATCCAATAGGAAATATAAAAGTACTTAAGAAAAAGGGGTTCAGGGCACTTGTTAAATATTGGAAGCCGTCTATCAACCCTGTCGCCGTAGCCGCTGCCTTTCTGCCGCCGAAATCCATCGATGCGGCACCACTAACCATTCCGTGAGCACCATTAACAAAGAAAGAAAGAAACATAATCATTATAGCCGCAGAATAAGGACCTAAATTTAACATATCGCTGAAATAGAAAAGAATCAACATTACAGCCATACCAAGAAAACCATAAACTATGACCGGCGCTCTTCTTCCCTTGTAAATTTTATCGGACATAATTCCGAAAGCGAAACCTCCGGCAATTCCGAGTAATGCAATTCCCCAGGCGGTTAACTGGTAAGGTAAATCTACATTTGAGACATTGAACATTTCCTTGAAATAAACCGGATACCACGCATCTACTACCGTTCTCCTGACAAAACCTATCATCATCGAAGCAACTCCTATCATCCACATAACAGGACTTGCAAAAACTTTAGACAGTACTTCTCCCATTTTTACTTTTTCATTTGTCATATCATCACCGTCACCTGTATCTAAATTCGTGTAACCAGCTTGCTTTGGTGTGTCTTTCACCAAAAAAATTGTCAGCACAAATACAATTGTAGTAAGAACTGCCGGTCCCCAAAAAGCCCATTGCCATCCAAGCCATTGAGCAATCAATGGTGTTCCCGAAAACGAAAGTATTAAACCGAATCTGATTAAAACTCCGAATATCGCCGCGAAAGTACCTCTTTGCCTGATATGAAACCACTGAGCATTTATTTTTACAATAGATAGTGCTCCAAAGGCTTGAAAATATCCGTTAATTCCCCAAACAATAGCCATTGTCCATAGCAATGAATTTTTAGTGAAACCCAAAGATAATATACTGTTTGTCACGATTTCTTTTCCGCTCCAAACCGAGGGTGATAACACTATATATCCCGCTGCACCGAAGAGTAAATTCATAATAATCACCCCTACCGAGCCAATGAGAAAGGATTTTTTACCTCCGATTTTATCCGCAAGGGGTCCATTTACAACAACCGCGAGTCCATATACGAGGGGTAAAAGTGTTTCGAATACACCAAGATCGCCCTTAGTCCAACCGAATATTGATTGTAAGGTTGAAGCATTTGCGGCAAAATTATATCTTGTCATGTAAAACAAAGAATAGAGAAAACCAATCGTTATCCAGTTTTGAAATCTACGGGTACGAAATTGTTTATCTCTAAACTCAACAGGAATTGAATCTACCATATTTTTTGCTTTTATTTATTAATAATTATTAAAACCTAATTAATATTTTGTTTCACGTGAAACATTGCGACTAGATTAATACTTGTTTATATGTTTCACGTGAAACAATTTTCGTCTTTAAATCCTTACTGTTATTTCTGTGTCATTTCCATGACTTTCTTGGAAATACCCGGAATTAGGAATCTTGGAGCAAATCTGACCGAAAATGTCAAAATTTTATTTAATAAACCAGGGATAATTAAGCACTTACCATTCATCATTGCAGTGTATCCAATTTTCGCCACCTTTTTGCTGTCCATTAAATAGCTTTTTTTCTCTTTTTCGATGTTAAAACCGGCTGCATTGTGAAAATTTGTTTTTGTTCCACCGGGACATAAAACCGTCACGCTAACACCGGTTCCGTGAAGTTCGTTATTCAACGCTTCACTGAAATTAAGTACATAAGACTTTGTAGAAGAATAAACATTCAACATCGGAATCGGTTGAAAAGCTGCCGTTGAAGCAATATTCAATATTTTTCCCTCCTTTCTTTCGACCATATCCTTTAAATATAAATGGGTTAAATGCGTCAACGACAAAATATTTAACTCAATCATTTTTTCATAAACACTATAATCTGTTTTTACAAACTCACCGTAGTCACCGAATCCGGCATTGTTAACTAAGTAATTAATATTTATTGACTTATTTTTTGTACTGTCGTAGATTTTCCCGGGTGATAGCCGGTCAGAAAGATCACCGGCAAAAACTTCCACCTTTATTCCGTATTTACTCTCATATAAATTCTTTATTGATTCGAGTTTCGGTTGATTTCTTGCAACAAGAACAAGATTGATTTTATCAGCAGCAAAAAGATCTGAAATATCTCTTCCAATTCCCCCGGATGCTCCGGTAATAAGTGCCCATTTTTCTTTTTGCAATATTGTAATTTTTTATACCACAGAAACTATTTCCGTTGTTATAGTTTCTATAGTGGTGTTGTATTCATTGAATAATAAATATGCTTATTTTAATATAAAACTTAAATGTTAATTTCTGTGATACCACACGAAACAATTTAAGGCGGGGATTATTAACTCTCTTTCATAAGAACTTATCTCAATACTTGTCCTGCTGAACTTGTGCGTTCTTTGCATCCCTGCCTGTCCCGATTCATCGGGAACTCGTCGGTGATTTCAGCATCTAATATACAAATAGGTTATAAAACGAGACCCCGAAACGAGTTCGGGGTGACAAAAGGGAAAAGAAATTTTTTAATTCTTTTTCGTCTTTTCTTCGTATTGTTTCAAAACTTCTTTTAGCATTCCGCTGTCCGGGAATTTTTCAAGTCCCTTGTCAATAAAAGTTTTTGCTTTTTCCATATCACCTTCTTTGTCTCTCTTCATAAATGCTGTTGCCATAAAACCAAACGACATGCTATAACCCCAGTCGGGATAATACTCTTCAGCTTCTTTGCGTGTCTGGAAAATATCATATGCTTTTTCAAGCAGCTTCAAAGATGCATCTGCACCCCCGCCGAATGCTTCGGGCATATAGAGCGCTGAAATTCCTTTCATCAGATAATAACGGGGATTCATTGCGTCAAGCTTCAATGCGGCTGCATCCGTTTGCTGTGTTACAGCCATAATATCATCCATTTTGTCCTGCTCGTACATCCAGCGGTTAAAAGTCAGGCACATTTTTAAAACATATGAATCCGCAAAGTCATCTTTCTGTTCGATTGATTTATCAATAACCGCAAACCCTGATTGTGTGTATTTTTTTATTTTTTCGTTATCCTGATCTTTCATTCCCGATGTTGCAATATTGTAATCTATATATGCCATATAGTAGTTTACAACCCATTCATTCATTTTAAGCTGCAGGATTCTTTCAAATTCTCCCCTTACTTTTAAAAGGTCTTTTTCGTCGTAAGTATTTAATGCGGCGGTAAGATTCTTTTTTGCCTTCATCATTGCATTCGTAAAGTCATCGGAGTAGGCATTGAATGAAAATGTAAATATCAAAACAAAAATAATTGCGGAATAGAAAAATGTTTTTTTCATAATTTGAAATTTTTAAATTTTATAATTGTAGTCCGATCCCTAAATAAAGTGTTCTCTCATTCGAAGAACGGACCTTTATTTTTTGTGTGTAATCAAAATTATATGTGTAACCATACAAATTATCCTGATTGAACAAATTGTTCAGTGCCAAAATTAATATTACAAATTTATTGAATGCGGTGAAAATATACTGTGAATTAATGTCAACCCGTTGATATGTCGGAAACCTGCCGCTGTTCGTTTCTGCGGAAATTGGAATATAAGCATTCTGCCCGGCATCGTATATAGCGCCCGTTACCGGGGTGTACGGTCTGCCCGTTGAAATTTTATATGATGCTCCCACCATAAATAAATTTGTGATATTATAATTTGCTACAACAGACACGGTATGAGTGATATCATAAGTTGCGGATAAATATTTGCCGCCTGTCAGAAGATTCTTTCTTTTTGAATCGGTATAAGCGTAAGAAATCCATCCGTTGAATTTGGGTTTTAGTCTTACTTTCAGAAAAACGTCCACGCCTTTTGCATATCCTTTTCCTTCGTTTGCAATAAAGTTTCCGTATTGATTTGCAGATACAAGATTGGAATAATCTTTATAATATGATTCTACTCTGAAAATGTAATCACCCTCACGGTTGTATTCATAACCGAGTATATAATGTTTTGCGTTTTCCGGAAGTAAATCGACCATGCCGCTCTGAAGAAAATTTTCAAGCCCCGGATTTTGATGATAAATTCCCGTAGCAGCCTTCAGATAACTATACTCTGTAAGCCTGTACACAAGTGATAGCCTTGGATCCACAATGGTCTTTTTTGAGATTGTAAAATAATCACTTCTTAAGCCGCCTATTGCATTGAAATCTCTTGATACCTTAAATCTTGCTTCTGCATAGCCGCCTATTCTTCCGGTGTTATTATCCATGTTTAGCCTGAAGGCATCGGCTTCCGGTTTTAAATTGTAAAAATATTTTGGGAAACTTCCGTCGAGAAAATAAGCGTTGTATTCATATTCAACCCCCGTTGAAAAATCAATTACAGTGGATAGCGGAAGTGAAAAATCAGTACGTAGTTTGCCGTAGAAATTTTTAGAATTATTGTTCAGAACACCGTATTTTATTCCGGCAAAGTAACTGCTGTATGATAGCGATATATTGAGTAAACTCACGCTTGTCGGAGTTGTAGAGAATTTAATGTTGCTGAAAAGTGATTGGGATTTAGTTTCGAAATATCCGCTGAATGAGGGACTTGTATTCCTTACCCCGACCTTATCATCACTGTAATTCAAATAATATTTGATGAGACTCGATTTTCCAATTTTGTAAGCGGCTGTTCCTCCGAATCCGTTTGAATTGGGTATTGCGGAGAAATCTGTTTTATCGCCGTTCAGTTCGAGAAATGGTTTAACAAAAAGTTTTGAGAGTGAAAATGTCCCGCCGAACGTATTTTCGGTATTCGTGAAAGACCCTGCAAGTGAAGCATTTGCGAGCCCAAGAAGTGCGAACATGCCATTTGCGCGCGGGATATCATACGACTGCAAATCAAGCACCGCAGAGAGTACGTTTCCGAACTTCGCTGAGAAACCTCCGCTCGAAAAATTAATTCCCTTTAAACCCCATGGATTGACTGTGGAAAAAGAGGAGGAATTATATGCACCGTCAAAAACGAAAGGATTATACAGTGATGCCTGGTCGAGAATGGTAAGCACTTCATTCGGGTCGCCTCCCCGAACTGTGATACGGCTTCCTTCGTCAATCTGATAAGAACCGGGAAATGTTGTGATAGCCCTGTAGAGGTCGGCATCTGCACCCGGAATACGGACGATTTCCATGGGAGTAAGTGTTACCTGTGAGTTAGCACCGGATGTAAATGTGCTCGCGGTAACTACAATTTCATCTGTTTTTACTTCTTTTGATAACGAAATATTAAGACTTTGATTTTGTCCGGGAACTATTTCTATTTCAAAAAACTTGTCTGCCTGGTCAAGAGCTGTAATAATTAAAACTTTCTTACCAGATTTATCCGTTTCGAATTCAAAGTTACCTTTTTCATCTGTGGTTGCACCATCAATAGTACCCTGTATCACAACGTTTGCACCATTTACAGGCTTACCCTTGTCATCTTTCACCTTTCCGGAAATGATTGTAACTTTACTTGTATCTGTATTTTGCGAATATGTGAAAACCGGAATAGATATGATAAAAATTAATAATAGTATTATTTTGAGCATAAATCCCCTTTGGTTAATACAATAACATACGTAATAAAAATAATAAAGTTATTGCTATATTAACAGTAAAAAAGAATTAAAGTGGTAACGAGTAAAATAAGGTTTGAAATAAAAATGATATGTTCTTTGCGGGATAAAGTATCATTTCAAACCTTGATTTCGAAATTCTTCCTTTGTTTTATTCCAAAAACTCACTACTTTTCACGTAAAATCAAATAATCTACTATTCTACCATAGGATTATTACGTATATAGCTACAAATTAACTTAATCAAGAAAAAAATATCTTTTGTAAGTTCAACACAGAATGAATTTAAAGAGGTAGTTACAAATATGAATATTATTAATACAAGTTAATGTTGAAAACGGTTTATTTAATTATAAGAAAAGAATAAAAAATATATTTGTTTTTCATTTTTAAATTAAATGTTGGCAAACCATAAATCAGAAGTACAAAATAATTATGAGATCTATTATCTTTATTATAATTCTCCTGAATTAATAGCGCGATAAGGTATAATGCACGTGTTCTTAAAATTTAATTGTAAAAATTATTTTCCTGAATAAAATTAATCTTTATGAAAAACTATCAAATAAAACTCGTATTGTTAATTGCTTTTGTTACTTTTGCTTCTCCTTTGTTGCCGAAGGATATTATTAAAGTAGGGGAATATACTTTTCAAATCGGTATGACCACAGAAAACTTTCTTGCCGCAAATCCGGAATATGCAAAAAGTGATTATATTGATGACCGCTTTCCCGGTGACATTGTTCAATATACTTTTAATCACCCTTCAAAAGAAATTATCATCACTGTTGGATTCTACAATAATTCTTTGTTCTATGTTTATATTGACGATCAGTTTTGGTCCGGATTGTTTAATGATTTCGAACCCGAAAATTTCGGATTCAAAAATACCGGTGAAGAAACCGAACCCTCGGGGAATAATTATTTTGCGGATATAGTTACTGAATTCTATCAAAAAGAAAATATTTCTTTAAAGCTATCCCGTACCAGGTTTGGTTTCCTGGAAATCGAAAAAGCGATAGATGCAAATCCCTGATAAATTGAAGTTATATTTTATAATCCGTAGTAAAATTTTTAACTAATTAGAATAAATTTAAATATGGAACAAGAAAACAAAAATCTGTCCGGAAACTTTAATGAACCTGCTGATAATAAAATTTATGTGGGTGTCGTTGGAGCATTTATAGTAGTTATATGCTTTTTCCTGCCCTGGATAGAGATAGACTGTGTAGGAAAGAAAAATATTAGCGGTTATGATATAGGCGGAATTCTGTGGGTTATTCCAATAGGAGCTGCAATTTTTATCTATGCATTTTATAGCTTCTATAAGCGTAAAGATATCAGCAAAATTGTTATAGTCGGATTTATAAATTTCGCTGTAAGTGCAGCATTGCTCGCATATAGATACTTTTCCTTTGTTCACAATCTGAAAAAGGAATTAGGTTCTACTCCCGAAAGCCTTGGGCTGTCTGTGAAATATGGTGCAATAATGACAATACTGGGCGAGTTTGCAATTCTTGCCGGCAGTATCTTTTTGAGAGAAAAAATAATACCCCAAGCCAGTTTATTTACCCGAAACCTGGCTGATATGGGAGCACCTCCCGAACATTCAGAAATCATTCGGGAAGAAGGTTTACCGGATAAGGGCGAACACCCGGATCGGGAGCCGGTTGATGTGAATCCGCAGAGCTTTCAATCTGATAAAAAATATATAGAAAATGAGTCAGTAGATTCGGAAGAGAATCAAATCTCTAATTTTTTCAACTGTAAGGTATGTACAAATTGCAATAATGAAAACGAAATAGATGCCGTTTTTTGTAAAATGTGCGGTAATAAATTTGCATAATCATAAGAAATAATTTTAAAAACGAAGAATAAAATTATTATGAAAAAAATAAACTTTTTTGTTTGGATTGTTTTCATTTTATTTTTTACCGGTGGTTCGCTTTTTTCTAATGATGCGCCGTTTAGTCTTAACTGGCAAGGAAGCATAGTGCCGATGACCAATGGTCATAAATCAATAAGAATGGAATCAGAACTTGTTGAGATATATTTATTCGGAGGATATTATCAGGTAGTAGCTACCTTTGATTTTGTTAATTACGGTGATTCAACAACCGTTATAATGGGTTTTCCGGAAAGAAAAAATTCGGAATATGGTCCTGGAGTTTTAAAATTAGATAAGACATATCCAGGATTTTCATTTATTACAAGTTTTATTGATGGCGCAGAGGTTAAGCTTTCATACTGGCCAACTAATAGAAGTGATAATATTTATATCACTTATCGAATTAAAGATGTAAAGTTTTTGAAAAACCAAAAAAGAAAAGTTGTAGTTACCTATACCCAGGAATACACTTTAGATGGAGATTTGAAAGAAATTGAATACAATTTTACAGGCGGTAACTGGTATAAAGATGTTGGTTACAGTAAATTGATTATTTACCCAAAAATTAAATTTACACCCGAAGTACCTTTTCCTGAAGGGCTTAAATATGAAGGAGGCAATTATATTTTTGAAAAATTTAATTGGGAGGCAGAGTATCGCTTTATTTTTACGGGTTATGCGGAAAATAAAACCCGAAAATTGATTTTCTTAGATAATTTATTAATTGAAGTTAATCAATTTTTACCGAATACCGGATTAGGAATCCAAATGTATTATTATGTTATAAAAGATTATTTCAGAGATATTAAATATGTTTCTCCGATTATATATTCGGTTCCATTCAGGCTTTATTTTGACCGGTTGTTTAACTATTCAAAAGGTAATCTGATCGGGATTCGTTTTATGAAACAGGAGGACTATACAGAGGATTACGAAACAATACATTGCTTTTATTTTGAGAAATCTTATGAACCGCAATTTGTATTTACTGATTTAAAATATGTTCCAAATAAGTTATATCTATTTCGTTCTAAGATTGGAAATTCAATTTATTTCTATGCAAGAAATCTTCAGGATACTTTTGGTACAATCATCGTAAATAATTCAATGGCGGTTACTGATTCTTTCCAATATAAAAAACCATATCTATTGTTGGAGTCAAATGTAAACCTCTTAATAAGTAATTTGTCTTTTAATTATAATTTTCCGGAGAAATTATTTACTCCGGGTGAATATCTTGATAATCTGGAAGCATACGTTCTGCAAACGGTTTTTCTTGGAAAAGAGGAGGAAGGGTGGAAATATTTCGACGAACATTTCCCGCTTTTATGTGATAAACAAAAAGCAAAAGATTTTATATTTGAGACAAAACAAAAAATTATTGAGATTAAAATGTAATATCTCAGATAAAACGAACAAAGAAATTTTCCCCTTGTTCCCAAAGTCCTCTTTGGGAATGTTATTAAAGTTAGTTATAATTGAGAACAAGATATAAAATACTGATTGGCGATACATATTATTTCATTACATCTACGATTGTAAATTGGATACCCATATTTACGAATGAAAAATATTATGACATTTTAATTAATGCAATTAAATTCTATCAAAATAAAAAAAATATAGAAATAGTCGCATATGTTTTTTTACCTGAACATTTTCATATGATAGCTAAAAGCAAAGAACTGATTAAAACAATTCAACTCATTAAAATGTTCTCTGCTAAAGAAATTGTAAAACAATTAAAGGTTGATAATAAATCACAGATATTATCACTTTTAAAGCAGAACAAAAAGGAATATAAAAGAAATAGTGATTATCAGGTATGGCAGGAAGGATTTATACCAAAAGAAATTATGAATGACGAAATGCTTAATCAGAAGATAGAATATATACACTACAATCCGGTAAAAAAGGGATTGGTGAATGAACCTTTTGAATGGAAATATAGTTCAGCTTACACATATGAAAAGAATGAGGAGGGAATTATTAAACTTGATTTACCGAAATGAGTTTTATTGAACGTTCCCAAAGAGAACTTTGGGAACGAGCGTGCTGAAACGGTCAGATGGGTTTTTGATTTCCTCTTTCACGGTTGAAACCGTGGATTACTTTTCTTGACGGATTGATAAATACCTCTTGCCTTCTCCTCTCTTTACGAATCTCACTGCCTGTCCCGAGCCCTCGGGAATTTGTAAAGTAAATAATTTAAAGAATAAAAGTTGCAACATAGCTCTTTACTTCTTTATTTCTTATTTTCTTCACTTCCTTACTTCTTAACTTCTTTACTTCTTTACCTCTTTCTTTTTCACTTCTTAACTTCTTAACTTCTTTACCTCTTACTTTTTCACTTCTTAACTTCTTTACTTCTTAACTTCTTAACTTCTTAACTTCTTAACTTCTTAACTTCTTTAACTTCTTAACTTCTTAACTTTTTTAACTTCTTTAACTTCTTAACTTCTTAACTTCTTTAACTTCTTAACTTCTTAACTTCTTAACTTTTTCACTTCTTAACTTCTTAACTTCTTTCTTTTTAACTTCTTAACTTCTTAACTTCTTAACTTCTTAACTTCTTTACCTCTTAACTTCTTAACTTCTTTATATTTTTGCAAATTTCGCCGTGAAGTGTCTTAAGAATTTCGGCTCTTCTATTATTTTTAATCCCCTTATTTTATCTTTGCTCTTTGCCATTTCTATGAATACCTCCGCTACATAATCAATGTGGCTCTGTGTATAGACTCTTCTCGGAATGGCAAGTCTTACAAGCTCCATTTCTGCAGGAATGAGTTTTCCTTTCTTATTGTACTTACCGAACATCACGCTGCCAATTTCCACTGCTCTGATGCCGCCTTTCTTATAAATCTCACATACGACCGCCTGTCCGGGATATTCATCGGGTGATAAGTGAGGCAAAAAACCCTTGGCATCGACGTAAATTGCGTGTCCGCCTGCGGGCTGGATTATCGGAATACCGTTAGCAAGTAATTTATCTCCGAGATATTCGGTGGAGCGTAAACGATACTGTAAATAACTTTCTTCAAGTATTTCCTCGAGTCCCTGTGCGATTGCTTCCATATCTCTTCCGGCAAGTCCGCCGTAAGTTTCAAAACCTTCGGTGATTATGAGTAAATTTTTACTTTGTGTATAAAGTTCTTCATCGTTCATTGCGAGGAAGCCGCCGATGTTTGCAAAGGCGTCTTTCTTTGCACTCATTGTACAGCCGTCTGCATACGAAAAAATTTCCTGAGCAATTTCAAGCACGGATTTATTTTCGTAACCTTTTTCTCTTTTTTTAATGAAATAAGAATTTTCTGCAAACCTGCATGCATCAATGAAGAACGGAATTTTATATTTTCTGTAAATCTTGCTTACTTCTCTTATGTTTTCCATGGATACCGGCTGACCACCGCCGGTGTTGTTTGTAATTGTTATCATACCGATGGGTATATTTTCCGCACCAACCTCGTTTATGAATTTTTCCAGTTTCACAACGTCAATATTCCCTTTGAAAGGGTGGATAACTGACGGATGTTTTCCTTCTTCTATTACAAGGTCAACTGCCGTACCGTTGTTGAATTCAATGTTTGCCTGTGTTGTATCAAAATGATTATTGCTCGGAATATATTTGCCTTTACCTGCATTCACATATCTTCCGTCGGAATCAAGTTTACTTAATACATTAGTGAAAAGTATTCTCTCCGCCGCCCTCCCCTGGTGAACGGGAATAATATGCTTGAAACCGAATATCTTTTTGGTAACTTTTTCAAATCTATAATAACTTTTCGAGCCTGCATAAGATTCGTCTCCGTCGAGTATTCCAGCCCATTGCTTGGCGCTCATAGCCGATGTTCCGCTGTCTGTGAGAAGGTCTATCAGCACGTCTTCTGCGGGAATCATAAATGGATTATAAAATGCATTTTCAAGAATCTTTGTTCTTTCTTCTTCTGTCGTAAATTTAACCTGTTCTACAGATTTAATTTTGAACGGTTCGATTATTGTTTTCATTTTCTTATATTTAATATTATTTTATAATTGTTGTTCTTTCAAGCAGCCAGGATGTTATTGTTTCCAAAAATCCCGGTGCGAATTCTTTTTTCAAATCGCCGTATTCTTTCGGGCTGCCGTTTGTTGCTTCCTGAAAAAGGTGATTTGCCTTTGGAATTAATTTAATTGTGAAATCTTTATTCCCTCCTTTTATCAGCGCTTCTTTCATAAGGGTTTCATTTTGTGCGGGGGGCACCTGCAAATCGAGTTCCCCAAAAAGTGCAAGCACGGGGCATTTCACTCTCTCAAGTGCAGGAGCGGGATTATAATCCAAAAAGAATTTCATCCAGGGTGAAGAAAATGCCTGTATAGTTCCCTCAACCCTGCTGTCCGCATATTCTTCTTTGTTCGTGATGCTTTTTTTCATATCTTCGGATAAATCATCATAACTTTTTATAAACTCTTCTTTAAGTTCTTTTTTCAATTCCGTCAAATCTTCATTTTTAATCACGGCATCCATTATTTTTTTTGAAAAAGCGAGTGAAGATGTGATATTGCTGTCAGCCTCGCCGTTTGCAATCATAATTAATCTTGATTGTTCGATAATAATGTCTTCCCCGTTAACCGAAGTACCCGCCATTAATACAATGAAAGCAATTTCATTGCTTACCGAAGCGGCAAGCGGCGCGACAATTCCGCCTTCGCTGTGCCCGAAAAGCCCTACCTGCTGTGGGTTTATGTCACTTCGTGTCTTTAGAAACTCTACAGCTTTTATCACGTCATCTGCGAAGTCTGCCGTTGTTGATTTCGAAACATCCGTTCCTTTTGATTTTCCTACGTTTCTGTCGTCATATCTTAATACTGCAATTCCGTTCCTCGTTAAATGGTCGGCAATTATTCCGAAAATTTTAAAACCAAGTATTTCTTCGTTCCGGTCCTGCGGACCGCTGCCCGTTATCATCACTACAGCCGGGTGCTTGCCTTCTTTGAAGGGAATTGTAAGAGTTCCAGAAAAAAATTCGTTTCCGTTTGTGAATGTGACTTCTTCTTCTTTATACGGCAGAACGGTCTTGGGTTCTGAATCACTTTGCGGTTCTAGCGTATAGGGTTTTAATAAAAATGTTCCCGAGTAAATTGCCTGCTTGAAAATTCCCGAAATACTGTCGGTATAAACAGTTCCTTCAAAGTTTGCATTATTAATTTCATTCGGGTTAGGGATAACAAAACTCAGTAACGGTGGATTAAACTTGATTACGGAGAGGGGTAAATCTTTTACACCCTGCATATCTACCGTTCCTTTAATAGAGTCGCCTTCTGTTTTAAAGGTTACGGTCATATCTAAATTCATTCCGGCGACTGCAATAGCGCCCTTATACGTACCATCAATTTTATTCTGAGGAAATGCGTAACTTGAAAATAAAAGAACGGCAGTTAAGAAAATTATATACTTTTTCATTGTTTTAAAATATTTTATGTTTTATCCGAAACGCTCTAACTTAATGTTTTCGTGCTTTACGCCTGATTTAATTAGCAAATCATTTATTGCATCAACCATCACCTGAGGACCGACAAGGTAATAAACCGGTTTTGAAAAATCTTTAATGTGTTTCTTCAGCATATCTTCGCTGATGTATCCGAAATCATATTTCCAGTTTTTATCGCTTGTATCATCAATCGTGGGATGGAATTTAAAATTCGGATTTTCTTTTTCCCATTTTAAAAAATCATCGAAGAATGCCATTGTATTCGCAGCGGGATTTGAATAGAAAAGGTGCATATCGTAAGGAAGCTTGCTTTCTGTGGCATATTCAACCATACATCTTACGGGTGTAATTCCAATACCGCCGATGATGAAAACCGCCGGAACAGCCGGATCCTTGTGCAGTACGGTATTTCCGCCCGGCTCGCTGATTGATACTTTCGAGCCAATGGGAAGTTCCTGTATGTTTTTATTGAATGCGGAATCCAGAGCCCGTGTGGTGAACATAATGGTCTCCTTATTCCATGGTGAACTTGCAATTGAAAATATACGCGAATTGCCTTCAGCGTCGTGATGTATTGGCTCAAGGAGTGTTATACGGGCATACTGCCCGGGTTCGAAAGTGAAACCCGAATCTTTATAATCAAACCACATTGCGAGTGAGAATTCATTGATAAGTCTTCGGTCTTTCAGATAAATAATTTTTTCGCTCATAAAAAATGTTAAGTTTAACTGTTAAAAATACTAAAATTAAAGAGTTATAGAAATTCAAATTTCTGCCACTTGGAAAGCCCACTGTTCGTAGTGAATGTCTTGAAAAATCTCCTTCTTTTCTCGCAGAGTCTCCGGCCTGTCCCGACCTGTCGGGGCTCTATCGAGACTCTGCTAAAAAAGTAAATTTCTGCCCTTTTTCTAATTTTAAATATAAAATTATTTTTTACTGTCTATAATTATTAATTATTATCGGTTAATTTTGAATATAATCAAATTAATCGTTATGAAATTTTTTAAATTTTCAGTTATCGTTTTCTTATTTACTATATCTTCATCTGTCTTTGCTCAGGTTTCTTACAATACTTATGTCGAGTCAATTATGAATCTGGTGAATGCAGACTCTGTTTATAAATATGAGCGCCACCTTAGCGGTGACACCTCATGCATTATAGGTGGTTCTTTATATACAATCCCTTCGCGGTATTACTCGACCCAGGGAAATATAAAGGCTGCACAATATATCCTGGAAAGGTTTCAAAGCTTTGGGCTAAACACCTGGTATCAGAACATCACTTCGACTATGGTGAATGTTCTTGCAAAAAAAACAGGCACCAAATACCCCAACCAGTATGTGATTATATGTGCACATTATGACGATATGCCTGCAGGGGCAACTGCTCCGGGTGCTGATGATAATGCTTCCGGTACCGTGGCTGTTATAGAGGCTGCCCGTTTACTCGCAAACATAAATCTTCCTTATACTATTGTCTTTGCCGCATGGGATGAGGAGGAAAGAGGACTCTACGGAAGCCAGGCGTATGCAGATACGGCTTTTGCACATGGCGACTCTATTATTGCTGTACTGAATTTAGATATGATTGCTTATGACGGAAACGGCGACGGAGCACTCGATGTAAATACTAACACTGCCTCGACACCGCTTGCAAATGATTATGCCCAAATCGTCAGCCTTTATCAGCCTACTCTTGTACCTCAGGTCACCACATCGCTGAGCGGCGGAAGCGACCATCAGTCGTTTCAGGCGAGGGGATACAAGGCAATTCTTGCTATTGAAGATAACAGCGATTTTACACCTTATTATCATACGATAAATGATAAATATTCTACACTCAACAAACCGTTCTTTGTAAAAATGGTAAAAGCCGGTGTTGCGGCTCTGGTTACAATTGCAGGGGACTTTAAAATTACAATCCTGCATAATCCAATAAATACAACCCCTGACACAGGTCCGAGAATTGCTGCAGCAATAATTAAATCATCATATAAAATTGCAGGCGGCGTTAATTTACCCCGGCTATATTACAGTATAAATAACGGTACGTATAATTACTTGAATCCTTCGTATTCAAACCTTGATTCTTTTAACTTTACGATACCCGGACAACCTTTAAATACAAATGTAAAATATTATCTTGCGGCTCAGGATTCTGCGGGTACTTTAGTCTCGACACTGCCTGCAGGGGGTTCGGGAGTAAATCCCCCGGGAACAACACCGCCGTCACAGAAATTTGAATACAATGTTGCTTTGACATATATAGTTACGATTGGAGCCGGTACAACACCCTCTGATTTCCCTTTCACTACCTGGTGGATGGACGGAAGAACACAATATTTATATACAGCTTCAGAAATCGGTATGGCGGGTCTTTCGTCAATTTCCCAGATAGGGTTTGACGTTATTTCTGCTGACCCGGGACCGATGAATAATTTCAAGGTCAGTTTCCAAAATACTTCAATGACATCATTGACCGGATTTGTAACAACGGGCTGGACAACGTGTTACAGCCCTTCGTCATATAATGTACCCGGAACAGGATGGCAAATGATAAATCTTTCATCGGCATTCCAGTATATAGGCGGAAATCTTCTTGTTGAAATTTGCTATAATAATTCTTCATACACACAATATTCAACTGTAAATTCGACCGCAGTCACAGGAATGTTCTGGGGAAGATATGATGATTTGTCATCAGGTGATGGTTGTGCAACTACTTCCTGGACTCAACCAACCCCGCCTCCGGGAAGAGCAAATACAAGACTTTCGCTCAGCCCGGTAACCGGAATTGTGGGTAATGAAAACGGAATTCCAAAGTCATTTGAATTAAAACAAAATTATCCTAATCCGTTCAATCCCGTTACAAAGATAAATTATGCCGTTCCGAGAGCCGAATTCGTAACAATAAAAATATTTGATATACTTGGAAGGGAGGTTTCCACACTGATTAATGGAAAACTTGAAGCGGGATTTTACACCTTTGATTTTGATGCATCTTCGCTTTCAAGCGGTGTTTATCTGTACAAAATGAATGCCGGAAGTTTTGAAAAGACAATGAGAATGGTAGTTGTAAAATAAATTACGGTTAGTAATTTTATAAAATTATTTTTTCGGGGAAACTTTGTTTCCCCGTTTTTTTAATATGATTAGTATATTCGATAAATATTTATTATTGTTTTTATTAATTGTCTTTTTTTGCGGTTGTAACGATACACAAAAAGAAATAAACAGCATTAAAAAAGACACGGTCAGCAAGCCTATAATCCGGGCAGACAGTATAAAAATTAGCAAACCAGTTATTATTCCAAAGGGTGTAATCACGAAACTTCCTACGGAAGAAAAAATAATCGCTCTCACGTTCGATGCCTGCGAAACAAAAACTCCTGTGCATTTTGACGAAGGCATACTTACTTATCTGACAAACGAAAAAATTCCTTTTACAATTTTTGCAAGCGGAAAATTTGCTAAACGCAATAAAGATAGATTGAAAGAATTATCGGGGCTTGATTTTGTGGAAATTGAGAACCATTCAATGAATCATTTTCAGAATATGGAAAGATTATCGGACGAAAAAGTGAAGAGTGAAGTTCTTGAAAATGAAAAAATATTATCGGATATCACCGGAAAGAAAACAAAGTTTTTCCGTTTTCCGGGCGGGAACTATAATCAGCGTGTACTTGATGAGGTGGAAAGTCTCGGATATAGAGTTGTTCACTGGCGGGTTCCGTCTGGTGATCCCGATAAAAGAATATCCGTTAAAAGACTTGTGACCTGGGTTATGTATAATGTAAAGCCGGGTGATATTCTCATATTTCATATTAACGGCAGGGGTTATAGAACAGCGGCAGGGCTTCCCCTGATTGTAAGACAACTAAGAGAACAAGGATACCGCTTCGTAAAGTTGGACGAGTATATAAAACACAGATTATAAGGTAATATGTCATTTCTCATCTCAATTTTTCCACATTAAGTTAGAAAAAATATTTTAAATGACTTCCGAGCATAAGGTTCTTTTGCGGTTTTACCTTTTTAACCTTTATATTATAGTAGTATTTAATATGTGTTTTTATTAAATTTTAGAAACCTAAATAAAAATCATTTTATAACTAAAAACCAATTATTATGGCACCAGTAATATTAGTTATCCTTGCGATTTTTGTATTAATAATATTTTTGAAAACCGCGAGAGTAGTCCCGCAAAACACGGTTTTCGTAGTTGAAAGACTCGGAAAATATCGTGCTACTCTTGAAGCAGGTTTTCATATTTTAATACCTTTCATAGATAAAATTGCTTATAAGCATACATTAAAAGAAATGGTTATAGACGTTCCGCCGCAGGTGTGTATCACCAAAGATAATATTGCTGTGGAGGTTGACGGAATTCTTTACCTTCAAATTATTGACCCTGTAAAAGCTTCTTACGGTGTGACAAACTATGCTTTTGCTTCTACACAGCTGGCGCAGACCACTATGAGGAGTGAGATTGGTAAAATAGAGCTCGACAGGACTTTTGAAGAAAGAGAAAAGATTAACACGGAAATAGTCGCTGCGGTTGACAAAGCATCGGCACCATGGGGCTTGAAAGTGAACAGGCACGAAATCAAGAACATCACTCCGCCGATGAGTATAAAAGACGCTATGGAGAAGCAAATGAGAGCCGAACGGGAAAAGCGTGCGTTGATAGCCGAATCCGAAGGTGATAAGCAGGCAAAGATTAACCGTGCAGAGGGTGAAAAACAGCAGGCAATAGCACTTTCCGAAGGTGAGAAAATGAAGAGAATTAACGAAGCCGAAGGACGCGGACAGGAAATTGAAAGAGTAGCAAAAGCAACTGCTACCGGTATCAGGGAAATTGCATCGGCTATTAATGAAAAAGGCGGCTATGATGCAGTGAACCTGAGGATTGCGGAATCTTATCTGGGAGAATTCGGAAAACTGGCTAAAGTGAATAACACTCTTATTATTCCTTCGAACCTGAGCGATGTTGCCGGATTTGTTGCGTCTATCAGTAAAATATTCAACACAATGAGCACGACCGGAAAGACCGGTCAGCCGCAACAATAAAAAACCGTTTTGGTTTTATTGAAATTTTAATTTACAAAAAATGCTTGAGCAAATTCAAAATTATTCAGTTCTATTTTGGTTCCTTCTTGGAGTGGTTTTATTTATTATTGAACTGGTTGTTCCGGGTTTTGTGCTGATGTTTTTCGGAATAGGTGCCTGGATTACTGCAATACTCACCTGGACGGGAGTTATACAATCGTTTCCCTGGCAGGTGGTTATATTTATTTCATCTTCGGTTATTACACTTTTTTTGTTCCGGTCAAGGCTGAGTAATTATTTCAAAGGAAAGTCTTCGGATAGCGAAGATTCTCTTACAAGTGTTAAGGGTCAGAAAGCCATTGTAAAAAAGGAAATAACACCAGGAGAATTAGGAGGAAAAGTTGAGTTTAACGGTACCCGATGGAATGCCGAAGCAGACGAATTTATTCCTGAGGGTACAGTGGTTCAGATAGTTGAGAGAAAAAACCTAGTACTTAAAGTAAAAAAATCATAATTACGGAAATATTCCGTTTATTATTTTTTTTATTCAGTTAAAAAGGTGACTTGATTGAATAGCGTTAAAATTTTATGAATCTTACAAATTTTAAAAGTATATGAGAACCGAATTAAAGAAGGAAGAAAAAATTATTTTTGTTACAAGACCTCACTGGTACATACTTATATTACCGGTATTATACACTCTTGTGGGTCTTGTTATAGCGTTTTTTCTGTCTGTTTATTTATGGTTTCTTTGGTTCATCGTTTTGATTCCGGGGGTTTACCTTACATACAAAATTATTGACAGGAACAATAACCTCTGGGCGGTAACAAATTTGCGCGTAGTGGATGAAGAGGGTGTTTTTTCTTTAAGCGCCAAAGAAAGCCCGCTCGATAAAATCAACAATGTATCATATACTCAATCCTTTTGGGGAAGAATTTTCCGTTATGGAAATGTTGAAATTCAGACCGCGGCTGAAGCAGGTGAAACAGATACCTTTACCGTTATGAAGCCGCGCCAGTTGAAAGATTCTATAACTCAAATGCAGGAGGAATATAAAAAATATCAGACAAGAAGGCAGGCGGAAGAATTTGCCGATGCAATGGCTGACGAACGAAAAGAGCAAAGTATCGATATTGCCGCAGAAATTGAAAAACTTCACGAACTAAAACAAAAAGGTATCATAACCGAAGAAGAGTTCAACAAGAGAAAACAAAAACTTTTGAATTCATAGAATATAACCGCAGAATATTAATTATTTATCCCGCTAAATTGAAAGTCGTATCTTCAACTTAGCGGGATTTTAATATTACCCCAGGCTCTGTATCGTCTCTACGAATTCCTTTATTTTAAACGGCTTGGATATATAGTGGGTGCAACCCCCTTCGAGAAATTTTTCTTTGTCCCCTGCCATAGCATAAGCGGTAACGGCAACTATGGGAGTTTTTTCATATCCTTTAAGTTTTTTTATTTCCTGTGTGGCTTCAAGTCCGTTCATGCCTTTCAGCCCTATATCCATTAATATAACATCATAAGAGTTTTTCTTCGCCATTTCTATTGCTTCGTAACCTGTTGTTACAGAATCAAGTGTGCAATAATTTTTAAGAATTACCCTAACCGTGGTTAAAGTAAGATCATCATCTTCTACTAATAGAATTTTCTTGCTGTTTTGTTTCGGGGGAGTTTCGGTATCACTTTTTTCCATATTAATTTTTTCGCTTTTATTTTCGGGCTTTGCTAAGGCTGCAAAAAGAATCGTAAAAGTTGAACCAATCCCAAATTTGCTTTCAACCATTATTTCTCCGTTCATTATTTCGACAAACTTTTTAGTAAGGGTTAATCCGAGACCTGTTCCTTCATACCTTCTGGATAAGCCATCACTTACTTGCCGGAATGGTTCAAAGATCGCATCAATATAATTTGCCGGAATTCCTATTCCCGTATCAGTTACTTTTAATACTGCACAATCCTTACCCTTAATAATTTTCCGATTCAGAGAAACAGTGATACTGCCTTTTTCGGTATATACTATAGAATTTTGAATCAGGTTTGAAAGAGCATGGTCTAAAATCCTTAAATCAATTTTTGAATAAACGTTTTGTTCTATTTCCGTTTTGAGAGTAAGTCCTTTTTCTTTAACCGAAGCTTCGAATAACCTTGCGGTTTCGCTCACGGCTCCCGATAAATTTATACACACAAAATTCAATTCCATTTTATCGGCTTCTACTTTTGATAAATCAAGAATGGAATTTAATGTGTTTGTTAATCTTTTTCCGCCTTTTAAAATAATTCCCGCCATTTCTTTGTATCCCGGATCAACCAGTTCATTATTTAGGATCTCGGCAAATCCAAGAATACCGGACATAGGCGTCCTGAGTTCGTGGCTCATATTTGCAAGAAAACTTGATTTAAGCCGGCTTATTTCTTCTGCTTTTTCTTTCGCATTTCTCATTTCTATTTCAGCTCTTTTTCTCTCCGAAATATCCCTTATAATTCCATGGTAAAAAGGATGTCCATCAGTGATAATTTCACGGGAACTAACTTCTACCGGTATTTCCGTACCGTCTTTTTTAATATGAAGAGTTTCAAATAATAATCCGGATTCTGTAATAAACTCTTTAACCGGCGTGAGATATCCGATTCAGTTTCTGATTTATTATTTTCGTGATAGTTTCTTACTTTATCCGAAAGCAGTTTGTTTTCGGAAATAATACGCCCGTTATCTAAACGCTCTTTTCTCCAGCTTTCGATCTGCAGTGTTTTAAGGTCTGTAATTGTTTTGATGTCGTTTTGAACACTCTCTGTAAACCGTTCTTTCTGGTCCCTGTAGGAAAATATAACAAACAAAAAAATACCTATTAATGCAAGAATCAGAAGTGAGGATATGAGAAACGTAGAATTCTCTTTATGGATTTTCACTTCCGAAGCACTACCGGAGTTATTTATCTCCGGATGTATTTTTTCTTTACCCATTTTCAGAAATTATTTTTTAACCGAAGAATTTAATGTTTTACAACAACCGGTATGCCCGTAAACACCAAAAAGTTTAGAATATATAAGTTAATAATAATAAACCTATTTTTTAATATAAAAATTTGTAAGATTCTTTTTGGCATTCAGAATCAAAATAAATTCTTCTACTTTTGATTTCCGTAAGAGAAAGTACAAACATGATGTTTCTTGGTGTTTAACGGGTTATGTTAAGTAAAATTTGAAAATAATAATACATGATTATAGGAACAAATAGTATGAATGAAACAACATTCGAACGAAAATGGTATGTGGTAAGGACAAAACCGCGCTGGGAAAAAAAGGTTGCCGCTCAGATTTTCCAAAAGGAAATTGAAATTTATTTGCCGGTAATTGAAAAAATCCGGGTCTGGTCTGACAGGAAAAAGAAAATTGAAGATCCTATGTTTTCCGGTTATGTGTTCGTATTCGGAAATGAAGAGGAAAGGTACCATGCTATTTCTAATACAGTCGGAGCAATGGGTTATGTATTTTATAATAAAAGACCTGCCATCATCCGCCCGGAAGAGATAGATTATGTCAAATTATCTCTTAAAGCTCCCGAGAGAGTGACTATCGAAGAAAAGCAAATTAAAAAAGGTGATTTTATCACCGTAAGAAGAGGACCTTTCAGGGGTATGAAAGGATATGTGAACGATTTCAAAGGCAGTTATAAGCTCACCGTAAACTTAGAAGAACTATCCACTGCTTTCAGCGTCACTCTGATGCTTGACGAAGTGGAGGTGGAAGAAAAAAACAGAGAAGAAGAATAAGAGGATAAACGTAAAACGTTAGACGTAATTTGTTATACAATTGACTTACCCCTCCCAATTCAAGGTCTCGGAATCCGACTTGTCGGATGGAGGGGCAGGGGTGGGGTGAAAATAAATATACAATTCGTATCAGACATTAACCTAATTTGACTCACCCCTCCCAATTCAAGGGGAGGGGTAGGGGTGGGGTGAAAATAAATATACAATTGACTCACCCCTCCTAATTCAAGTTCTCGGAATCTCGACTCGTCGGATGGGGGGGCAGGGGTTTAGAAGTATCAAATTTTTATACCTTATAATATATCATAATTAATATATTCTTGAACCCATCTATTTTAAGTTTTCTTCTCTCATTTCCTTCTTTGCTTTTTCTATATTTCTTTTCCAGCCGGAATATTTTGTTCTTTTTACTGGTGATGATTTAAATAACTCATTGAATTCTTCTTCGCTGATTCTTTCTAATTCATCGAGAGATTTGTTATAAATTCTCTCAATAGGATTAAAACTTTTTTCCCCCGTAAAAATACTTCTTTTGTTAAATGGACATACGTCCTGGCAGATATCACAGCCGAATATCCATCCGTTTAAATTTATATAATCAGGTATCTCATTTTTGTTTTCAATTGTATGATATGAAATGCAGAGATTTGCATCAAGTTTATACGGTTCGTATAAAGCTCCGGTCGGACAGGCGTTCAGACATATATTACAGGATTCACAAAGGTCATTTATTGGTTTATCAAATTCAAGTTCGCGATTTATTAATATGTCACAAATAAAAAAGTAACTTCCTGATTCCGGATCTATCACGTTTGTGTTTTTCCCCATCCACCCGATACCGGATTTTACCGCCCAGACTTTGTCCATTACGGGACCATCGTCAACATAATATTTTGTTTTTATCCCGCCGTCTAATTCTTCAATATCTTTACAGATCTTTTTTAGTTTCTTTTTTAATATCTTGTGGTAATCCGCACTTCCCCATGCATACCTGGAAATCTTTCCTGTACCCGGATTTTCAAAGTGACGATAAGGTGTTTCATAAATATATTCTGCTGAAATTATAGAAATAAATTCTTCATTTATTAATTTGGGATTTGTTCTTTTTTCAATACTAAGCTCCAGCCATGCCATATCAGCGTTTCGGTTTTCTTCAAGCCATTTTATGAAATGTTTTTTTTCTTCGGATAATTCTTCAGTTTTTGATACACCTGTTTTAAAAAATCCTTCTTCTTTAAAAAGATTTTTTATTTTATGTGTGAGGGATAAGTTTTCGTTTTGAGGGGACATTGCTTGCTTCAAGTGTATTTAGAAGTCAAAGTTGAAAATTTTCTTGTTTGCTTTTTTAACGAATATTTCACCTTCTGATATTTTCACTTCAAAAGTTCTTAACATGCATCCGGCTCTACCCGGCTGCTTACCTGTCTGTAAATTAAATTTAAATCCGTGTACCGGGCAGGTAACGTATGTGCGGTCTATGTGACCCCCGGCAATTCCCGGTATGTGGTTATGGGGACAAATATTGTCCACTGCAAAGATTTTTCCTTTTACCTTAAAAAGAGCAATTTCTGTCTCGTCATCAATTTCGAAGTTTTTCCCCTCATATTCCGTTAATTCCGAAACGCTGCAGACCTTTACAAACCGGCTATCCATCAGATTTTGCAGTGTGAGTATTATTTAATTACAAACACCTTGTCGAGCCTTGCAATCTTCATAAGGTCAAGTAAACTCTTGTTTACGTTTTTAAGCGTAAGTTTTCTTTCTTTTTCCCTTTCCATTCTCTCTGAAAGCAGGAGGCACGAAAGCCCTGTGCTGTCGCACCTTGTAACTTCAGAAAGGTCTATGGTAAAGGGGTTGTCTATTTCTTTCTGAAGAAAAATCAACTCGGTCTTCAGTTCGGCTGCGATCTGATGACCAAGTGTTTTTTCTATTAACTTGAAGATTGTTTTATCTTTCCGTTTATCTACTTCGAATTTCATAAATATTATTATTTATTTATTCTTTTCCGGATTATTGTGGGTGCCGTGTTCTGCTCTGGGTACGGGTTTAAGTAATACCCTGCGGCTGAGTTTTAGTTTCCCGAATTCATCTATCGCAAGAAGTTTAACCTGCACCTTTTCGCCCATTTTCAAAACATCCTGAACTTTTTCCACCCTTTTATTGTCAATTTCAGAAATGTGCAGAAGTCCCTCTTTACCTGGGAAAATTTCTACGAATGCGCCGAAGTCTTTAATTCCTTTTACAACACCGTCATAAATTTTTCCGATTTCAGGGACTTGAGTGATGTTTTCAATTATTTCTCTGGCTATATCGGCGCTTTCTTTGGAAACCGCTGCAATTGTTACTTTTCCGGTATCGTCAATATCAATTTCACATTTGCTTTCCGCAATTATATGCCTGATAGTTTTACCACCCGGTCCGATAACCGCACCGATAAGATCTGTCGGGACCTGAATCGTGTATAGATGAGGTGCGTATGGAGAAATGTCTTTTCTGCCCTCGGATATTACCTGACTCATTATACCGAGTATGTGCAGTCTTCCGTCGCGTGCCTGCGCAAGTGCCTTTTCCATTATGTCAAATGAAATTCCGCGTATTTTTATATCCATCTGAATTGCCGTGATACCATCCGTAGTTCCGGCAACTTTAAAATCCATATCGCCGAAGTGGTCTTCCGAGCCGAGTATATCTGATAGTATTGCTATATTGTCTTCTTCTTTTATCAGGCCCATTGCAATTCCCGCTACGGGTTTTTTCAGTTTCACACCCGCATCCATAAGAGAGAGTGAACCGGCACATACCGTCGCCATTGACGATGAACCATTTGATTCAAGTATGTCCGATACAACCCTGATAGTATATGGGAATTCTGATTCTATGGGTAATAAATTTTTTAACGACCTCTCTGCAAGATTGCCGTGACCTATTTCTCTTCTTCCGGGTCCGGGTCTTCCGCCTACTTCGCCGGTACTAAATGAAGGAAAATTATAATGCAGAATAAAACGTTTTTTAAAATCTTCCTTTAATCCGTCAATAATCTGCTCATCACTCTTAGTGCCGAGAGTTGCGGTTGTTAAACTCTGTGTCTCTCCTCTTGTAAAGAGTGCGGAACCGTGAGTTCTTGGTAATACCGAGATTTCGCAGGTTATGTTTCTGATATCTTTCGTTGTTCTTCCGTCAAGCCTGACACCTTCCTTCAGTATCATCTCGCGCATATCTTTAGATTGAATGTCGTGCATAATTTCATCGATATTCTTTTCCATCTCCGGATATTTTTCCGCAAGCGATGTAACAACTTTCTCCACTAATGCTTTGTGCTTATCGTGTCTGTCGTCTTTTGCGAGAACTGTTCTGTCGAGAACCTTGATTTCTTCCGAGTATAATTTTTTTACATCTTCAACCATTTCAGGGTTAACCTCCGGAGGAGTGTTCAACCTCTTTGGTTTTCCTGATTCAGCTGCAAATTCTTTCTGGAGATTGCAGATATCAATAATATGCTTGTGTGCAAATTTCACGGCTTCGAGTAATGTTTGTTCGGAAACTTCCTTCGCTTCTCCTTCTATCATTACTATCGAATCAGTGGTTCCTGAGACTATAATATCAAAATCACCTTCTTCGGCTTCTTTGTAAGTCGGGTTGATTATTAATTCGCCGTTTAATTTTGTTACTCTTACCTCTGAAATAGGTCCTTCAAAAGGAATATCCGAAATAAGCAGTGCTGCGGATGCACCGATTGCCGCAAGTACGTCTGCATCGTTCTCACCGTCTGAGGAAAATACATTGCAGTTGATCTGAGTTTCGCAGAAATATCCGTCTGTAAACATAGGTCTGATAGGACGGTCTATAAGCCTTGATGATAGAACTTCTTTTTCTGAAGGTTTGCCTTCACGTTTGAAAAATCCACCCGGAATTTTACCTGCTGATGAAGATTTTTCACGATAGTCAACTGAAAGCGGGAAAAAATCCTGCCCCTCGGTTGGTTCGTCTTTTGCTGTTGCTGTGCATAGCACTACCGTATCTTCAAGCGATATCAATACTGCGCCGCCCGCTTGTTTGGCTAATCTGCCGGTTTCAAGCGTTAGTGTTTTTCCTCCGATTTGAAGGCTTTTTTTGTGAATCATAAATTTCTTTCTTGTTGTTTTATTTTCTTAAATCCAAATCTTTTACGATTTGTCTGTAACGTGTAATATCTTTGTTCTCAAGGTATTTTAAAAGTTTTCTTCTCTTGCCTACCATCTTTAGAAGTCCTGTTCTGGAATGGTTGTCTTTTTTGTGCGTAGAGAAGTGCTGTGCGGAAAGTTCGTTTATCCTTTTTGTAAGGATTGCTACCTGAACTTCTGCCCTGCCTGAATCTTTTTCGCCTTTGCCGAATTTAGATACAATCGCTTTTTTTTCTTCTTGTGTTAATGCCATTATTGTTGACTGGTTTTTAAATTTATAAATTATTTATTATATCTATTGAAACTTCCTTGTCTTTCTCTATTTGTTGTTTTAATTCATTAACAGAATTAAACTTTTTTTCTTCACGGATGAAATCAAGAAACTTGATTTTTAATATCTCTCCGTATATATCATCATTGAAATCTATAAAGTAAATCTCGTTAGTCTTATTCAATCCCTCCGTAACCGTGGGTCTTACTCCGATATTCATCATTCCGTAGTATTTCTTTCCCTTTATTTCCGATAATACAAGGTAGACACCGTTTTTCGGAATCAACTTGTATTCCGACAGAGGCTTTATATTGGCTGTCGGAAAACCGATTTTCCTTCCTAATTTGTCGCCGTATATCACTTCACCTGTAAACGGGTAGTAGTCGCATAGAAGCATTGCGGCATCTTTTACGCTCGAAGCCAGTAGCATGTTCCTTATGACGGTACTGCTGACAGTGTATCCGTTTATTTTCAGTTCATCAATTTTGTGTATATTAAAATCATATTCTCCCGAAAGTTTTTTCAGAGTTTCAAATCCACCCTCGCGGTTCCTGCCAACCATATGGTCATAACCTATCACAATATCCGAAAGACCAAATTTATCAAAAATAAACTTCTTGTAAAATTCTTCCGCGGTATTTTGTGAAAATTCTTTTGTGAAATTAATGACATAGACCATATCTATCCCGAGTCTTTCGAACATTTCAAGTTTTTCTTCAAGCGTTGAAAGTAATTTTATATCGTGTGCTTTATTTTTAAGAACAATTTGCGGGTGGGGTTCAAATGTAACTATTATGCTGCGCAGGTTTTTAGAATCCCTGATTTCGTGAACCGAATCAATAATCTTGCGATGCCCTAAATGTATCCCGTCAAACGTACCGATCGTTATAACGCTGTTCTTGTTATATTCTACGGATTCGAAATCTCTTATAACTTTCATCAGACCCTAAATTTTTACTGCGGTAATGTCAATCGTTAACATTATGATTTTAACGCTTCCTTGATTTTATCAAAATTCGGAAGTTGACCTGCATCTTCTAAGATTTCAGTATATTTAATCTTTCCCTCTTTATCAACGATAAAAGCTGAGCGTTTGGAAACTCCATTCATACCAAAAACGAAACCGCCATCAGGATATAATGTTCCGTATTTCCCGCAAACTTCTTTATTAAAATCACTGAGAAGTGGAATTGTAATTTTATTCTGCTTTGCCCATGCTTCCTGTGAAAAAAGTGAATCAACGCTGATTCCTAAAACTTCTGCGTTTAGGTTTGCATATTCGTTAAATCCGCCCGAGATTGTGCACATTTCCGTAGTGCATACTCCCGTAAATGAAGCCGGATAAAATAATAAAACAACGTTCTTATCCTTGAAAGAGCTTAAACTAAATTCTTTTACTTCGCCGGTCTGGTTCTTCGAGTATAATTTAAAATCAGGAGCCATATCTCCAACTTTTATTGCCATAAGAATTCCTTTTATATTTATATTAATTTATTAAAATTATAGCCTTAAATATAATAAATTGTCAAATCATTAACAATTCGATTAAGTGTAATCAAATTCGGTAGTCAGCTACATCTGTCCAAAATAAATATTATTAAAAATATTTTGACCAGCAAAAGCTGATTTCCGGTAAAAAACTCCCCCTTAATAAAGGGGGAACAAAAGGGGGTTGTTTTTGTTTCGTTGAAAATTTGTCCCGAAAAAGTTAATTATTTTAATTTAATTGCACTTTTATTTAAGTTCCCAATTTATTTTGGACAGCTGTGAGTATATGGCACGTTAGTCTAAAACGAAAATTTCGAATTAACCCGGATATTTTTTAATCTGTGATTAAAGTCAGTTTTTTAAATTTTTATTGTCACAAGATTTATCTCGTGGTTGAAATTTACCTGGTTTGTTTTGGACAACTTTGGAAGAATAGGAAACTTTTTAATTTGCTGCTGATAGTGATTTTTCAATAATTATTCAATTTATAGTCGGAATATCTTCTCGCCATTATTACCGTCATAGCAGTAACAAACAGAAAATAAATCAATAATAACGAAAATATTACTGCTATAGCAGTATACTTAATAAATTAATGGTTTTCAAAATTACCCTAATTATCAGAAATATTATTTGACAACTTACCTCTTTCAAGAATTGATGACAACCATTTAGTCCTTGAATGTTAAATTATTTCTTTATATTTTACTTTCATCGCGGTAATATTTTTAAATATATTGTATTGAGTTTACATAATTATTAAAAACAAACAATATTACCGCTGTAACGGTAAATATATGCGTAATTTATCTGAAATAATAAAATTTCACAGAAAAAAGAGTGGACTTTCTCAAAAAGAACTTGCCGATTTAGCCGGAGTAGGAAAAACCGTAATTTTTGATTTAGAAAAAGGAAAGGAAACTGTTCAGTGGTCAACTGTTTCGAAAATAATTAGTGTTTTGAATGTCAAAATACGATTCGAAAGTTCACTGTTAACACAAAAAGAATTTAATTCTGATGAGAAAAGCAAAAATATATAAAAATAGAATCCTTGCCGGAATACTGGTTGAGCTCGAAAACAGCACCGGTTATGAATTTCTATATATAGAAAACTATACCGGCGAGTGCATCTCTTTAACCCTGCCAGTTCAAAATAAAGTTTATAAGTTTGATAAATTTCCCTCGTTCTTTGAAAATCTTCTTTTGGAAGGATTGATGCTTGAAGGAATCAATAAGGTGAGGGAAGTTGAAAAATATGATTTAATGTCTCAGTTGATAATTTCGGGAAATAATCTCTATGGTGATATTGAAGCGGAGCCTGATAAATGAACCGGTGCCCGATTACATATAATGAATGCGGTGAAAACCTTTATTCTTCGGAGGGTTTAAAATTATTGTCTTCCGGACTCGACGAACTTAAACCATTACAATTTACACAGGAAGAATTACGGCTTAAAGCATTTTCGGGAAGTGGTGAGTTTTCATTACCCGGAAGTTCTTTAAAACTTCTTGCAAAAATAAATCTTGCAGCAAAATCTTTTGAGATATCTGCGGCAAAAGGAAAATATATTTTAAAACCGCAAAGTGTCTTATATTCCGGGGTTCCCGAGAATGAAGATCTTACTATGAAAATGGCAAAATTGTGCGGCATCGAAGTTCCTGTGCACGGATTGATTTATAATTACGATAAGTCTTTGACATACTTCATCCGGCGTTTCGACAGGGGTCCGGGAAAGACTAAATATCAGGCAGAAGATTTTGCACAGCTGCTGGGAAAATACCGTCATCAGAAATTTGACTCTTCTCTCGAGGAAATCGCCGGAATTATCAATAAATACTGCACTTTCCCGGTTCTTGAAAAAATAAAGCTTTTGAGGTTCGCTCTTTTCAATTATCTTATCGGGAACTGCGGGGTACATTTAAAAAAATATTCGTTGATAAAACGACACAGTGTAATTATGCTTAGTCCGTTTTATGGTCTTGTGAATACGGTTATTCTGTATGATAAAACCGGTTCTGAAATTTCCCTGCCTCTTAACGGTAAGAAAAAAGATATTAATAAAAATGATTTCTTTGAATATTTTGGTATCAAGATTCTGAATTTGAATTCAAAATCTCTGTTGGGCGTGTTGAACGATTTCGAGGATTCAATTTCAAAATGGCTGGACTTGATACAGAAAAGTTTTCTCTCAATGCATTACAAAGAAAAATACATAAAAGTGCTTGAACAAAGAATTAATAAATTTTTCAAACAATAAAAATATGATTAAAAATTGGCAGGAGAATTTTCCCGGGGCAATTACTCTGTGTGATAAAGATTTTGTAATCACCTATATGAATGCAAAAGCCCTTAAGACGTTTGAAAGTGACGGCGGTGAAAAACTGATTGGTACTAACATTCTCGATTGTCACAACGAAGAGTCAAACAAGAAGATATTTGGTATCGTAAAAAGTGGAACGCCTAATGCTTATACAATCGAGAAAAACGGCACAAAAAAATTAATCTATCAGGTGCCTGTTAACGAAAACGGAGAATATATAGGGTTGGTCGAACTATCACTCGAAATCCCTTTTGATATGCCTCACTTTAAAAGAACTTAATTTCATTATGAAAGTATTCATCACCGGAGGAAGCGGGTTGCTTGGACAGTATCTGAATATGCGTCTTTCACAAAGCCACGAAATTCTTACGGTTTACAACAACAATATTGGAAATTGCGACCGGTTTAATTCCGTAAAACTCGATATCGGAAACACTAAAAAACTTAAAGAAGTGTTTGTTTCATTTTTACCCGATGTTGTAATTCACATTGGAGCTTATTCAAGACCGGAAATCTGCGATAATCTTTCTCGCGAGGAAGTGTTTAGGATTAATGTTGGTGCCACAGCAGATATTTCGGTGCTGTGTGAAAAACACAAGTGTTTTTTAATTTTTAGTTCTACTGATTTAGTATATGACGGAAACCGGGGAAGTATGTTAAAAGAAGATGCTGAAATATTTCCTTTATCGCTTTATGCGGAATCAAAATTTGAAGCGGAAAAAGTTATCAAAGCTAATCTTAGGGATTTCGTCATCCTGCGCACATCACTGCTTTACGGGATCGGGCTTTCTGACTCTGTAAATAATTTTCACAAAATGTATGATAATTTCAAAGCAGGCAAAACCTCACGCTTGTTCTGTGACCAGTTCAGAACACCGCTTTCCTTAATTGATGCGGCGGAATTAATTGCACAAATATTGACAAAAGACATGAGAGGTGAAATTATAAACTTCGGAGGTAGGGAAAGGGTGTCACGAGTGGAACTCGGGGAGATTCTCTGTGATGTTGCGGGATTTGACAAATCTTTAATCGAAAAAATATCTATGGGTGATGTTCCCGGTCTCCTGAAAGTACCTGATGTTTCTCTCAACACAGATAAATTACGCTCATACGGAATCGAACAAAAATCTATCGAAGAGTCAATTTTCGAAATACTGAGGAATATAAATGGATAATATCGTAATTTTATTATTGTGTCTTTTTCTTGGTTATTTTTTACAGCGCATAAAAATCTTTCCTGAAAATGCATATGTTACGCTTAACCATATTATTATTTATATTTGTCTTCCTGCTTTAGCTTTGTATTATATGCCGCAAATCGAAATCAGTACGCAGACATTGTTTCCGGTTTTTGTTACTTACATACTTTTTATAGCGGGGTTTATTTTTATTAATATTATCGGAAAGATTTTCCGGTTTGACCGCGCGACTATCGGCGCCCTGATCCTTACCTGCGGATTTGCAAATACTTCGTTTGTCGGTTTTCCTTTGCTAACGATGCTTTTCGGGGAAGAGTCCCTGAAAACGGGTATTATTATTGACCAGGCAGGCTCTTTTATTGCCGTCACAACGCTCGGAATAATTACCGCCTCTTATTATTCATCTTCCAAACCCTCTGCAAAAATAATTTTAAAAAAAATATTTCAGTTCCCTCCGTTTTATTCATTCATAATCGGGTTGATGATAAGGTTATTAAATATCCCTTTACCGCCTTTATTACAAGATGTTTTTCAAAAACTCGGCAGTCCGATATTTTTTCTTGCTTTGATATCTGTGGGTATGCAGCTGTCTTTCAATTTTAAAGGAATAAAATTCACGGAAGTTTTTTGGGGTTTATTTTATAAGCTTATTCTTGGTCCGCTTGTAATATTCGTTCTCTATGTGTTGATAATCGGTGGAAAGGGGAGTGTCGTTCAAATATGTATAATTGAATCTGCTATGGGACCAATGGTAACAGGTGCTATTCTCGCAACAAATTATAACCTCAACCCAAAACTTGTTGGAATTGTTACCGGACTTGGAATAATTTTATCTTTCGGAACAGTATTGCTGTGGTATCAGTTAATCAAATAAATTACCGATTACAATTTGGAGGGTTATATAATAAATTCCTACTCGAATTTTTTCTTTGCGAGAACTGCGGCACCGACTATAGCCGCAAGCAGAAGAATACCCGCAAGTACAATTGATAAGCCGTAATTAGTGAACATCTCAGCTCCCAGCGATTCTGCTTTCCCTATACTTTCTGCGTTGGGGCTCATCTGAGGATATTTCCCGCTAAATCCGAAATAAACCGTAAAGCTGAGAAGTCCTAAAAGCATTAACGACAAAAGAACTGCTGATATTTTTTTGTAAGAAAATTTCTCCGTTAGTTTAGCTTCATCCTGCTGGTTCAGAAGCATAATAACAAAAAGAAATAGCACCATAATCGCACCCATATAAACAAGCACTTGTATTATCGCGATAAACTGCGCTTTTAATGTAAGATAAATTCCCGATACCATACAGAAATTCAGAATCAGGAAAATAGCGCTCGTGATCGGGCTCCTGCGGGTTATCATCATAATTGCAGAAAACACCGCTCCCGCGGCAAGTATGAGAAATACTATAGTATCAAAATTAAAATGCATAATGAATCAAATATATTATAAATAAATATATAATTTCTAAATTAAAGTTGTAATTCTAAATTTTAGAAATTAAGAGCACGATAATTGTTTTCCATTTGGTTTCTTATTTAATAACTGAAGTTACGCAAACCATAAAAAACAACCGGGTTTGTCATTCTGAACGAAGTGAAGAATTTCGTTTTCATTGATTTTTGAGATGTTTCGCTACGCTCAACATGACAAATGCGTAACTTCAGTTATTAATTTCTAATTGTTAATTGTATGTTCCCCTTCTGCATTGAGTTTTCATTAATTCTTGAATAATTTTGATAAATTATAACGCTTCGGTCAATGAGGGCAAAGCTTTTTAACAAAATCAGCATTAAACTTGTAATCATCACTTCTCTTGTGCTGATTGCGGTATTGTCAATACACACTTACCTTACTATCCGTTTTTTCCGCGATAATCTTACAAGTATTTCCCGCTCGGGTGCATATTCCACGAGCGATGTTATCAAGCGTTCTATGCGTTATAGTATGTTGATAAATGAAAAAGAGGATATTCACAGGGTGATAAAAACCCTCGGTAATGAGCCGGGAATAAAAAAAATCAGGATTTATGATAAATCCGGTAAAATAGCTTTTTCGAGCGACTCATTGGAAATAAATAAGGTGGTTGATAAAAGGTCTGAAGCATGCATTGTCTGTCACAGCGATCCTGATGCACCGCCGCCTGTAAGTACTTCCGAAAATTTCCGGACGTTCAATATGGAAAACGAACGCGTGTTGGGTCTGATTAATCCTATTAGAAATGAGCTCGACTGCTATAGTGCCGAGTGCCATTACCACAAACCAAGTGAAGCACTCCTCGGCGTGCTCGATGTTATGGTATCTATGAAAAGCACCGATGAAACCATCTCTATTGCAATAAGAAATATTCTTATAAATTCAATTCTTATTACGCTGATTATTTCCGGCTTAAGCGGAATATTTATTTTTTATTTGGTAAATAAACCCCTTAAAAAGTTCCAGAAAGCAATTAACGAACTCGGAAAAGGAAACCTGGATTATAAAATTTCAATCGGTAATAAAAACGAATTCGGAGTTATTGCAAAACAGTTCAATAATATGTCGGGAAATCTTTCCGGTGCATATAAAGAAATTAAAGATTGGTCTGATAAGCTGAATACTAAAGTGGAAGAAAAAACCAGGGAGTTGAAAAACGTTTATGAGCAGATTGTCCAGATAGAAAAACTCGCTTCGCTTGGAAAGCTCTCCGCAACAGTCGCACACGAACTTAATAATCCCCTCGAGGGAATCCTCACCTACAGTAAGTTAATTTCAAAAAAACTGAAGGCGGAAAATAATGACAATTATAAAAAACTGATCGAGTTCACCGAATTAATTTCCGAAGAGACTGCAAGATGCGGAAAAATTGTAAAAGACCTTCTGCTTTTCTCTCACGCGGATGCCGAAAAATTTGTCAATTCGGATTTGGGACAGATCTTGGACAAAAGTGTTACTCTGATAAATCACCACCTTGAAATTAATAATATTAAATTAACAAAAGAATATCCGCCTGAAGTAGTCTATATTTTCTGCAATCCCCAAAAGATTCAGCAGGCTGTAATGTCTCTCCTCATTAATGCTATTGAGTCTATGAGCGGAAAAGACAGCGGAAAGATATTTATAAAATTCAAAAGCAAAGCAAACGAAGTTATCATCAGGATTTCGGACGAAGGTACCGGTATCTCCCAAAAAGATCTTCCTTATATTTTCGAACCTTTCTATACCACCAAGGATGCAATAAAAGGAACCGGATTGGGGCTTTCCGTTGTGTATGGTATCATAAATCTTCACAAGGGACGCATCGAGGTGGAAAAAACATCCATCACGGGAACTACATTTAAAATCATTTTGCCATTAAATCTAAACAATGTTATCGAAAATGAAATCAAAGCATAAAATATTTGTTGTTGACGACGAAAGAATAGTAAGAGAATCACTTTTCCATTGGTTCGAAGATGAGGGATATGAAGTTGATACCGCAGAAGACGGGGAAAAAGCATTGAAGATGTTTGAAAAAGGGAAGTTTGATCTTGTATTGCTTGATATGAGAATGCCCGGTATGAGCGGACTTGAACTTCTTGTGAAAATAAAAGAAATCGATCCCGTTTGTATAGTCATACTTATCACTGCGTTTGCTTCTGTGCCTTCAGCCATACAGGCATTAAAGGAAGGTGCATATGATTACGTAACAAAACCCGTCGATCCGGACGAACTGAATCACCTGGTTAAAAATGCCCTTGAACAAAAATCACTTAAAGATGAAAATATAATCCTCAAGACCAAAATTGAACAGATGATAATACCCGATAATCTTATTGGCGATAGCAGTGAGATGCTGAAAATTTTTGAACTGATAAATTCCGTTGCCCCGACCGATACAACCGTGATGATAAGAGGTGAAAGCGGAACAGGGAAAGAGCTTGTGGCAAAGGCAATCCACCTTAACAGCAAAAGAAAATATTTTCCGATTGTAACTGTAAACTGCGGTGCGATAGCCGAAACACTTCTTGAAAGTGAATTTTTCGGGCACGAGAAGGGTGCGTTTACCGGCGCTAACTACCGACGCAAAGGAAAGTTCGAAATGGCAAACGGCGGCACAATTTTTCTCGATGAAATCGGCTCCATATCCCTTAAAATGCAGGTGGAACTTCTGAGAATAATTGAAACAAAAAAATTCTGCCGTGTCGGCGGTAATGATATAATAACTAGCGACTTCCGTGTAATCGCCGCAACAAATGAAGCACTCGAAGATCTCGTGAAGCAAGGGAAATTCCGTGAAGATTTGTATTACCGTCTTAACGTTTTCTCTCTCTTTATACCTCCTTTGCGTGAAAGGAGAAAAGATATCTCTTCGCTTGCTTATTTTTTCCTGCGGAAATACAGCTCTGCAATGAATAAAAACATCGATAAAATTTCTGATGAGGCAATGGAATTCCTCAACAATTTTGACTGGCCCGGTAATGTGAGAGAACTTGAAAACGCAATAGAAAGGGCTGTCGTAGTCGGAAAGACTGGTGTATTGGAATTAAAAGATCTTCCTTTTTCTTCAAGGAACATACCAGATACGGAAACCGGTACATCCTCGCTTGCGGAAATCGAAAAGAAGCATATCGAAAAAATTCTTGCGCTAAATAAATGGAACATACAAAAGTGTTCGGAGATACTTGGAATTGAACGGGCTACCCTCTATAGTAAAATTGCAAAGTACGGATTGAAGAAAAACTGAATCCAATGGACATATTTATAGCACCGGTTGTTTTTTCTAACAGGGAGTTGTTTGATACTTTAATTAAAAATCTCGAAAGCGTTTTCCATAAATCCGTAAAGCAGCTCACTCTAGATATTGATACCGTTAAACTTTATTCCGTTGACCGGCGTCAGTATTATTCAACGGGCTTCCTCGAACAAGCCATAGAGCAGACTTCATATATAAACGGAAAAGTCTTGATGATCACAGACCTTGATATTTATGTTCCCGTGCTTACCTTTCTTTTCGGAGAAGCTCAGCTTGACGGTAAACATTCTGTCGTTTCCGTTTGCCGGCTTCACGAAGAATTTTATTCGGGGACTTCGGATTTCAATCTTCTCTTTGAAAGAACCGTTAAAGAAGTATTACATGAAATCGGTCATAACTTCGGGTTGATACATTGTCTTGACTGGGATTGCGTTATGCACTCTTCCAATAGCGTAGAAGAAGTGGACATCAAAGGAAGCGAATACTGCAAAAAATGCCGCTCAATACTTTTACCGAAATAAAATACTTTTATACTAATTCCCCTTAAATAAAGGGGGAATACAAGGGGGTTGTTAAAAATTCTTCTTCTTTTTTCTATCGTTCCCAAATTGAATTTGGGAATGCACTTGAGTTAGAAACTCAGTTTCAACAAACTTATTCCGTGTAAGATTTTATCATTTCCAGTAATGCTCTATTGCACACCGGGCAGAAGTTTTTCGTATTGAAAGACCGCATAATGCAGTCATACATCGGACGGTAAACTCCTTTTGGTACATAACCCGCACCTTCAAACGCTCCTATCTTGTTATAGTATCGCTTATCGTTTGGTGTGGGAATTGGAACTCCTTCGCTTACAAGGCTCTTCCATTTTTTATCGAAATTGACAAGCGTGGTAATATTCGGTTCGTTCGGCTCAACGGAAAGATTGTAAAGGGATTCGGTAGCACCGCCAACCTCAACATACTCATCTGCCAGACCGCAAAAGAGATGTCCGAATTCGTGAACCATCGTGAGCTCCGCCGTAGGGTCATCCGCCGTGAAAAGACTGTAGTAATTATATACCGCACCGCCACCGTATTTTTTGGAATTTGCAAGTATAACTATCAGGTCATAAGGAACTTCTCCTGCTATATCCCGCAAAGACTTTACATCATAGGTCATTATGTATCTTTCGGAGTTGAATGTATAAAAACTTGAATTAATGATTGTCTTTTTATAAATCCTGTCCCCGGGAATGTCCGTTCCCGATTCCGGCGAAGGTGCGTCAACTCTCCAGAAATTAAATCCGCCTGCGTTGCTTTTAAATGGTTCGTATTTTATCAGATAATCGGAGAATTTTTTTGCATCTGCGTCAAACTTCTCTATTTCGTTTTGCTGGTATCCGTCTGGAATGAACACCACATCTATTTTTGCCGAAGGGTCGCCGTTATCCACAAACTTGGAATACGGATAAGTTAAAACCTCAGGGTTTATAAAATAGTCTTTCGGGTCAACCGTCATTTCAAATTGTTTTTGGAATTCGTTGTTTTTGTCCCTGCCTTCGATTATTATTTTCACGTTTTTCTTCGGATATGGAACCGTTACGGTTTCATAAAAACTTCTCGGGAAAAGTTTTGCTTCATCTGTTGATTGCCATTCCTGGAAAAGTGTTGCAAAGCCTTTTGAGTAAATTTCCTGATCGCTTGCCGCATCCAGAACCCTTACCCTGTATTCGCCGTAATCAAATTTATCCAGAAGATTTTTTTGTGACCCTCCCCAGTACGGTTCTTTCTTCAGCTGGCTGAAGAAAATATTCGATGTTGTATTCGTACCGGCGTGAACGTAGTCAAACCTTAATGATGCCGGCTCGAAGTATTTATCAAAACTTATCTGGGCTTGTAATATGCCAAAGAAAATAAAAAGAGAAATAAATAAGACAAAAAAAGAACTTACTATTTTATTCATGGTGTAAAATATATTTTAATTCCGTTTATTTTAATTATCTTAAATTAATATTTTTTTGGTTTATTTATAATGTAAAACACTTGTTTGATTGTAAGCGTTCACGATGGCAGGGGTTCTCTGTTGTAGTTATAAAATTATGTTACAACCCGGTTTAAAATGTTTCGGTATGTATTATGTTCCCCACAACTCCGCTCGTTCCTAATGCCCTGAGACTGTTTGAAAATTAAATTTTTTCTGTAGTCGCAACTCTTTAGGTTGCGTTTTTTAACAAATATCGCAGGCTGAAGACCTGCGGCTACATTCGCTTTTGAGTTTTCACACAGTCTCCCCCCATTGGGAACGCATATTGAATCCTCAATTTATTTAATCAATACCATTCGCTTTGTTTCAGAGAAATTTCTTGCGGATAGTTTATATAAATATACTCCACTCGAAAATCCCGAGGCGTTCCAGTCAACGGAGTATGTTCCCGGTGCGAGTTGTTCGTTCACGAGTGTTACAACTTCTCTGCCCGTAATATCAAATACTTTCAATACAACATTGTCATTCCCGTATGCTCCTAACGGGAATCCAGACGGAAGCTCAAACTTTATTTTCGTCACCGGATTAAACGGATTTGGATAATTCTGACTTAATGAAAATCCCGACGGGATTTCTGTGCTGATATTTTGTATGCCGACTAATTCCGATAGTGGGCGTCTCCATAATCCTTCCCCATAAGTTCCAGCGTAAACATAATCGTTCGAAATAAAAACTGTTCTAACGTATTTGCCCGAAATATTTTGACTGCAGTCTATCCAAGTGTTACCAAAATCCTGCGAAAATCCTGTTCCGTAAATATTTCCAATTAAAACATATGGACCAGATGCATGAATTGCATAAATATTATTTGTATTTAAAGATGATTGGATCCAGTTTTCTCCTAGATTTGTAGAGTAATAAACTCCTTGTGTTGTACCCGCAAAAAGAATTGTTCCATTTGTAGAGAGACTCCAAATTGTTATGTTATTTAATGAGGATTGATACCAATTGTAACCATTATTTGTGGAAATCATAATTCCATGTCCGGTTGTTCCGGCAATAATTTTGTTGGCAATTTTTTCGATTCCGTAAATATAATATGAACCTAGTGAAGTTTGTGACCAATTCAATCCAAAATTGGTAGATCTCCATAATCCACCTGAATACATACAACCAATATATTGATATGGATTATCAATTAATATTGATGCTAAAGGATAATTGATTGTAGACATTTTTTGCCAGTTAAATCCGTAATTCGTTGAGACAAAAACATAACCCGAATCGGGATCTCTGCTGGAGCAATATATATTATTTGATGCTCCTGAAAAATCACTAATTGTTGTATTTGTACTTAGCGTTTGAAAAAATGTTGAACCATTATTTGAGGATATATAAGCTCCGCAGCTAATGCCAGTATAATATAAATTATCATATTTATAAATGGATTCTACAAAATCGTTCTCATTTAAATATGTAGTCCAGCTTAAGCCATTATTGCTTGACAGGTATATGCCTAAATCTTCAACTCCTGCATATATATAATTTCCATCCTTCATCAAGGATAATATTCTAGTTCCAATATTTTTATTACCGACAATAAAAGTTTGCGTCCAGTTTTGTCCATAATCTGTTGAAATAAAAATTTTACCATTAGAGGTTCCGGCACAGATAAGTGCACTGTCTGAACAAAGTGACATTATTGTTTCATTATTTAAAGAAGTTTGATTCCAATTTTGTCCGTTATTAGATGTATAAAAAACTCCACGGTTATTTCCACAACCGGCAAATATAAAATTTCCTGTTGCAGTTAACGAATTAGTAGAATATCCAAATATAGAATTCCAACTTGTTCCATTATTAGTAGAAAAAAATATTCCTCCCTTATTAAACATATTAACCGAATCGCTACTTGCATAAACAATATAATTATTAACTGCGAGTGAGCTAATTTTATAAGAACTAAGAGATGTTACATTCCAATTTATTCCGCTATTTGTGCTGTACCAAACACCATAACTATTACATCCTGCAAATAATATTGCTCCATTATTTGTAAAACAATTTACAAGTTTATTGAAATTTGTTCTAATCCAATCTACACCGTTATTTGTTGAATAAAAGACATCTGCAGGGTTTTCTCCACCTACGAATAATTTTGAATTGAAAGAATATAAACTTTGTGCATATTGGATTGAAGACGAAGTAGTATCCCAATGAACACCAAAATTATCAGACCTATAAACTCTACCGGGAAATGCCCAGCAAGCAGCAAAAATTGAAGCGTTATGTTTAGCAATTGCATTTACAAAGGTATTGTTATACAACCCACAAGAAATTTTTTGCCATTGACCCTGAGCGATAACTACTGAGAGTTGAAAAAGGAATAATATAAATAATAATTTCTTCATTTCAATAAAATAAGTTTTTTGGTTTCGGAAAAATTACCGGCAGTTAATTTATAAAAATATATTCCGCTCGGAAATTGTGATGCGTTCCAGTCATCTTCATACGTTCCCGGAGTGAGTTGCTCGTTTACAAGTGTTGCCACTTCTTTGCCGAGGATATCGAAGATCTTTAATGAAACAACCCCCTTTAATCCCCCTTTACTAAGTGGGACTTCAAAACGAATCGTCGTTGTCGGATTAAACGGATTCGGATAGTTTTGATATAGAGAATACTTTTCGGGAATTAACTCGTTCAATTTTTCAATTCCTGTTAATAAAGTATCACCATATAATACTCCGTTAATGTAAGCACCAACGAGCCAATCACCTCCCGACCCAAATGAACTAAACTCAAAAGTACCAAATATCCCAATTCCATATCCGTAACTGTATGTTACAAACCCTTCAAAATTGTA
>Ga0209540_10000204_pt1 | contig 70625 bp, 56 predicted proteins | sample BarGraIncu01121A_FD_184501 | JGI IMG/M metagenome (GOLD analysis project Ga0209540, IMG submission 184501) | Arctic peat soil microbial communities from Barrow, Alaska - Barrow Graham LP Incubations 011-21A (SPAdes) (version 2) | ecosystem: Environmental > Terrestrial > Soil > Wetlands > Peat... | reverse complement strand
TTTCTACTTATTTACAAATGATTATGAATGGACATCAACTAATTTTGCTCAATTTAATATTGACAAAACAATTATTAACCATAATCAAGGCGATAACTCTTTTATGGATATGATACTGATGAGTAATTGTAAACACAATATTTGTGCAAACAGTTCTTTTAGTTGGTGGGGAGCGTGGTTAAATCAAAATCCCGATAAAATCATTATTACACCTAAAGAATGGTTTAAAACCGTTAATGGAGAAGATACTAATAATGATCTTATACCTGAAACATGGCTAAGACTCTAAATAAATTACAAAATGAAAGTTCTATTTATTACTTCATGGTATCCTACCAAAAACAATCCAAATTTTGGTATTTTTGTTAAGGAGCATGCTAAAGCAATTCAAACTACAGATGTAGAACTGGTTGTTTTAGCAGTCGTTACTGAGCGTTCAAATTCATTTTTCAAGATAAATATCAGAAATTATCAAGATGATTCAGGTTTTCAAATAGTTGAAATTTTGATTTCCAGCCGTTTTAGAGATTTAATCTATCATATTATACCGTTACAAAATAGGATTGCATATCACTTCTTTAATAAACAGATTGCTCAGGAATTTAATCCGGATATAGTACATTCTAATGTCGTTTTTCCTGCAGGAATGATAGGTGATTTCATTTCAAAAAAATTACGGAAACCACACATTATTACTGAACATTGGAGTAAAATTGCCGGTATTCTTCAAAAACCCTATTTATCAGAATTGACAAGGAATACATATCGGAATGCCGTGAGAATTCTGCCTGTTTCTGAATTCCTGAAAAACAATATAATGAAATTATTCCCTGAATTTAAATCAGAAAAATTTCAGATTGTTCCAAATGTAATAAACTCACAAACATTTACTTACAAAAAAAAGAAACCAAATGCGGAAGAACTAAGATTTTGTGCTATTGCCACTTGGGCCACAAAAAAAGTTCCTGATAAAAAACCTGAGCTTTTTATTAAAGCATTAGCTCAAATACAACAAAAAACAGAGAAAAAAATAACGCTGAATATGATTGGTGGTGGTGATCGTGTTGATGAATTAAAAAAACTTTGTGATCAACAACCTTATAAAATAGAATTTCTTGGTTATCAAACAAAAGAAGAAATTGCCTTAATTTTACAGAATTCTGATTTCTTAGTTCATGCCAGTACTATTGAAACTTTTGGAGTGGTTTTAGTTGAAGCTATGATGACCGGAACACCGGTTATTTGTTCAAATGTTGCAGCTTTACCCGAATTGATTAATAAGACTAATGGTGTATTGTGTGATAATACTGTTGAAAGTTGGGTTGAAGGTATTGAAAAAGCTCTAAACCTAAAATTTAACACAGAAGAAATAGCTGACAAAGTAAAAAATGAATATAGTTTGGAAAGTGTGGGTAAAAAGATTTATTCTGTCTACAAAGAATTGATTTCCAAATAATTATTTCTTCTATTAGTAAGTATTTTTACAAATGTTTTTAATAGAAGATATTGTTTATGTGCTGCTAATGAAAGCACAATCTTAGTTTTATAATCGATATCTAAAAGCCTGATGTTTGAATTTATCTCAGGAAACAAATCAACAAACTGCTTTTCAGTTCGTCCACTTCTAAGAATTTTAGCTTTCCTAATAGCTTTTAAAAGTAAAATTCCATCTTTATAATAAACTTCTTTATCTATAAAAAAATCAGTCAAAAGTTGAATTACCATTAACGTCTGATTCAGATTTTCATCAGAAAATTCACTTGTATAAGAATTTACATTATAATGAATATAATGATACAATGGCTTTTCTACAAAAGCAAAAGTATTGGAATAATATATCAATTGGGGTATTACCACCAAATCCTCACCGTAATTAATTCCTTCATGAATTTCCAAATGATTTTTTAAAATCAAATCGCGTTTAAACATTTTGTTCCAAAATGAAGGATTTGAAAAAGTATTTTGAATCAACTTCACTTTATTATTAGTTGGCCTTATCCGAAATTCTATCGACTTTTTATCGCTGTATTCATTCAAAAATGAACAAAAAACCATATCAGCATCAACTTCAATTGCCTTATTATAAAGTAATTCTACCATATTTGGCTCAATATAATCATCACTATCTACATAAAGAATATAAATACCGGTTGCAGCATTTATAGCAGTTTTCCGCGCTGCACCAACTCCTTTGTTTTTTTTATGTTTGATAATTTGTACTTTATCAATGCATGCGGGGTATACTGAAATTACTTCTTTTAATCTGACAATACTCTCATCCATTGTACAATCATCAACAAAAATGAATTCAATATCTTTAAATGATTGTAAAAATAAGGAATGAGCACATCGTTCAATATACTTTTCCACTCCATATACAGGTACCAGAATGGAAACTTTAAATTTATTCATATCCTAATCTTATATTTGCATAATAAGTTCAATTATTTGAAAACGTATAATCCCATTTTTTTTAAGAAAAAACGTATTATTCTAATCTCTTTCAATTGATAAGTTGGTAATATATATTGATCGAGATAGCGTAAAATTAAAATAAACATATTTACTTTTTGATTTCTAGAAGCGTATTTTGGATAATTTTCATCAATAAATTGAATGAAGTCCGTTGCTCTTTTCTGCCAGGTATGCTCTTTTAAAGCACGTTTGTGTGCCTTGAGCGCTACTTCTTCTCTTTCCTCGGAGTGAGTTAAATAATAATCTATTTTGTTGATCCATTCAGTTGGTTCATCGGCGGTAACAACCTCATTTTTATCGAAGTATTTGAGTATCATTTGTTCACCATTACTAATCTGACAACATTGTGCCATGGCTAAATCAAACAATCGATTATTAGCATCCATTTCTTTATCAATACCTAAATACTGCCTATCATTATGAATGTTTACACATATTTTGCTCGAATTGTAAATAAAATTTGTTTGTTTTCCACTTTCTACAATTCGATAGGGAAAACCATACTTTTCCCAACCTGCTCCTGCCAAAAAAATTTTTAGATTATGCTTTTTGACATAATCCATCAGAAAATTTATATATCGGTCTCTTCCAAATCCACTGTTTCCATTTCCAAGAAATACAATATCATATTTCTTTTCAATACTCAACGGAAAAAAAACATTTTCATCGGAAGCAAAAGGAAAATGATAATAAGGTATATTTACAGAAGCATATTTAGTGTAATTAAGATTTGCATAATCAGTACTATAAGCAAATAAAACTCTTGATTTCCATCGTTTTAAAAATGACTTATAAAAACAGATATAAGCATTGTGTATATTTAAAATTACTGGTCCTTTAAACTTGTGCATCGCCTTTGCTGCAGTAGGTTCAAGACCTCCACCAATAGACAAGACCAAAATATCTCCTTCTATTTTATTAATATCAGTTGTAAATATAACATTAATATTTTGTTTCTCAATTTCACTAAAAAAGCTCGTATACATACTTCCAAAAAGAGATGCATTTTGGCTGTCGTTTAAAGTTGAATAGTAAAAACATAATTTCATGAAAGTCTCGTGTAAAAGTCAAATAAAATAATAAAAAACGTTTAAAATCAGGCAATTAATTTCGGATCAAATTTATGTAGAAATGATTATTTCTTTAATAACTCTTTACTTGTTGTTATTGCAACTCGGTAAAAATCAATTGGTTTAATTTTCAAATCTTTTATAACCATATAAGGCCATTTCCAATTATGATAAACAGAAAGTGCGATTCCAGGAGCTAAAATCATACTTAATACGCCTAAATTCGTGAATTTAAACATGATAAACAGCAAAACTAACGAACCTGTACCCGAAAGAAGTACAGATTTGAAAAAAGGAACTTCGTTTTTTGTGAGCAATGTTGAAGTTGAAATAGATTGACAAGCTTCGAAAAATGAAAAGATTATCATTAGCAATAAAAACCAATCGTTTAATAGAAATGTTTTACTATGAATCATTTTTAAAATTGGATTTCCGAGCAGAAGAAGTCCTGAACCTGCTGCAATAAAGATAATTGTCACTATCAAAATAGCTTTTACATAAAGTCGTTTTACGCTATCGTTTTCATTACGAACACGATATTGAGTGAGTTGTGGATAGAATGTACCAAACCAGGTTCCACCAATACTAAAAATTAAGCTGACCATTTGTTTCGAAATTCCATATTGTGCTACTTCCGGTAAAGTAAGATAAAATGGTGATATCAAAGTTATTGCTTGAGAAAGAGCAAAGAAACCAAGCGTGGTAAGACCAATTTTAAATGCATTTGGTGCCATAACCTTCATGACTTCAATTACGGGCATTACCGGAGCTTTTTTTATTTCAGCTTTAATTTTTTTGTCGTAAAATGAATAATAAGATAGAGTACGGTTTACAATATCGCTCACTAGCATCCCTATTATCATTGATATAATTCCGAATCTTAACAGTAAGCAAATTACAGAAACTAAAATACGTATTGTTTGGGAAAATATGATAATTTGCATATTTCGCTTTATTAAACCCCTTCCGGACATAAGCGAATTGTAGTAACAAGTATAAAACTCGTAAGCAACCAAACCACCATAGGTAAACCAAGCAATCCAGATTTCCTGTTTGTCACCAGTATATTTGTGAAGAATTGAAGTCATATAGAAAGGACTTCCAACAATAAATATAGTCAGAAATATTAATGCCATTGCCCCGTAATAACGTTGCATTGCTTTGATAACACTCTTCAATAACCCAAAATCGACCTGCGCATCCTTTACTTCAACGGCAGCGTATCCTTTTGCTTTTAATTCTGTTACACCACTGAAAACATAAGCAACATTACGCGAAAAGGAATTTGAAAAACCAAAATCGAGTAAGACTGTTAGTGAGCTGACAGTCAGAAATATGCTCCATAAACCATATTCTTCAGTAGGTAACATTTTTAAAACCAGAGGTAAAATAATTATCCCTGATGCTATACGCATAAATGTTGCTACATAGTTCCAAACTATATCTTTACGACCAATTTTCATTCGTTTTTTTGTAAAATTATAAATTCAAAATGGACAATGCAGCTTTTGATGCAGCTTCACCTTTTCCGTATAAATCAATGGCAAAATCGGATTTTTTTGTTTTGAAAAATTCAAAAGCATCTTTCAACTTCATTGAATCGCTTCCTACCAGAATATTAAACCCATTTTCAACCAATTCCACCCATTCGGTTTGCTCGCGAAGTGTGATACAATGTTTTCCAAAGAAAAATGCTTCTTTCTGAACGCCACCACTGTCTGTAACCACCAACTCGCACGATTTCAATAACATAATCATATCAAAGTAACCGACAGGATTAATTAACGTGAATTCAGGAATTATGTTGAGTTGAGACAAAATATTACGTGTGCGTGGATGAATGGGTACAACAACAGGTGTTTGACGATTAATTTCATTCAGTCCAGCAATGATATTTTTTAAATTTTCAGGTGAATCGGTATTTTCCTGACGATGAATAGTTGCCAACACAAATTTTGATAAAGCTATTCGTTTTAAAATATCTGATTTTTGCTCCGCTTTAGCTGCATAATAAATAGCTGCATCCTGCATTACATCACCATTTTTAAATATTCTGATTGGCATATTTTCATAACCTTCACGTTTCAGATTATTCACTGCTGTATCCGTTGGGCAAAAAAGAATATTAGAAATTCTGTCTGTCAGAATGCGATTAATTTCCTCAGGCATTTCCATATTAAATGAACGTAAACCTGCTTCCACATGTATTACCGGAATATGCAATTTAGAAGCTGCCAGAGCACCTGCTAGCGTGGAATTGGTATCACCGTATACCATTACAGCATCGGGCTTCTCTTTAAGTAGAATTTTCTCAATACCTTCGAGCATACGCCCCGTCATAGCACCATGAGTTAGTTCGTGAATATTGAGTTGAAAAGCCGGTTTTGGTATTTCCATTTCTTCAAAAAAAACTTCAGACATATTCACATCAAAATGCTGTCCGGTGTGAATAATCAATTCTTCAACGCCTAATAGTTGAAATTGTCGACTAATTGTAGCGGCTTTTATAAACTGCGGACGAGCGCCCACAACGGTAATTATTTTTTGCATCAAGAATAAATTTCGTTTTACTATTTATGTGAAAACCTATTTAGTTAATCATCGATCTTTGAAAATCAACGAATAAATTGCTTATAATCTTCAATTCTTTGAATATTATTCTCCAAAAATTGTGGTCTGAGCTTATTTTTAATTAAAAGTACATTATCTCCAAACTTTTCGGTTCTAATACAATCCACTGTAACATCTTCAAACATATATTCTGCTAATTGGCGTACATTATTTTCGTCAAAAACATGAAAATGCATATAAGGGTACGAAACAGGATATTTTTCATGAAAACTACGTTGATGTCCATGCTTTTCAATTGCTGACATTTTATAATCTTCGTTATGAGATTCATCTTCAAACCATATTTTATTCTCAAAATCCTCAATTATATGTTCAATTGGTGTAGGTTTTCTAAACTTGTCGAAAGTGTATCTAAAATTAGGAATCGCGTGAAATTGGTATCCATTTTCCTTCGTAATAAAATAAAAATTTAACAATAGCCATATTGGATTTGGAGAATGTTCAATAACATTACTTGAAATTGATGCATCAAATTGATTTTCTAAAGTTTCATTTAAATATGCAAAATGCATATCTAAAATAATCGTTTTTCGGTCGCGCATTTCACGTTCACCATTCAACATCCACATAACTTCCTGACGAAGTTGACGTTTGTTTGTTTTGATATAATTCTTAATCGACTTTAAATTAAAATCATTCCTAACTTGTCCATATCCACCATCTAAGATATTAATATCAGTAACTTTACAATTCTTATAAGTGACTATTTGATTCATTCGTCCACCAATGCGAGCAACTTTCCCTTGAATGTTCTCATTGACCATTTTTTGAATATCTGTATGATGAAGTAAACTCATGTTTGATCGATTAAATTATTTTTTTTAATATGAATTGAACTCAAAGTGAGTTTAATAAATTTGCTAACTCACCGGTTAGTGATCTTCGCGAAAAACGTTCAACAGATTTACTTTGAACGCTTAGTTTATTGGTTTTAAATTGATTGTAAAAATCTAATATCGCTTGTTTAGAGCTTATTTCATCCAAAAAACCGACCATCACGCCTGCTCCGGTTTCACGAAGAACATCAGCTGCATCACCATCTGTTGGTCCAACTGCAAATATAGGTCGTTTTGCAGCCAGATATTCAAAAAATTTACCGGTCAGAATTCCTTTCGCATTACCTGATTTATTTATTAGTAATAAAAGAATCTGCGAAGCATTTTGTTTGGCAATTGCTTCATTATGTGACAAATAATCAATCTTCAGTAATTGATCTTGTAAACCAAATCGTCGTATATCCTCCAACACTGAAAAATCTACTTTTCCCACCAACTGAATTCGTAAATCATTTTTAAAAACCGGATTTTCAGTACAAATTTCACTCAATACTTTCCAAACTGTCTTTGGGTTACGGGCAGCATTCAATGTTCCGATATGCGAAATTGAAAATTTGTTATCTAATTCAATACCTAGTTTATAAACATCTGATTCATCATAACCATTCGTTATAACTTGAAGTTGTTTTGGCTTCATTAGTTCAAATTCATCTTTCATCCCTTGCGAAACAACCAGAACGCAGTCTGCAGCACGAACAACTTTAGTTTCCAATCGGTGATGCATTTTATCGGCAAACCAGGTTAGATTTAAATCCTTGTAAAAATCGATATTTGTCCACGGATCACGGAAATCTGCTATCCAGGGCAAAGTTGGAAAATTCTTTTTCAAACCCAACCCAATCAAATGCATAGAATGTGGAGGCCCGGTAGTAATCACGGTATCAACCGGATTTGTGCGTATATATTCTGTCAAATAACGAACAGAAGGGTTTATCCAAAACCGGCGCGGATCAGGAATCAGAAAATTTCCACGTATCCAAATCGATAATTTGTCTTTCCACCCTTGTTTTTTATTTTCGGAAATAAAACCGGCATTTATTGCTTCATCTTTCTTGCCGGAAAGCTTTCTATAAACGTTATACGGTTCCCAAATCGGTGTTTTCAGTACAGTAATATCAACTGGAATATCTTTTTCGAACGAATGATCGATAGAAGGAAATTCAGGATTCTCCGGTGTATAGATAATTGGTTCCCATCCAAAATCACGTAGATATTTCGTGAATTTTACCCAACGTTGAACTCCAGCACCTCCACTGGGAATCCAATAATACGTTATAATGAGAACTTTTTTCATAACCCCTTTCAATGATTTATTTTCTTTCTAACAGATAATATCCACAAGTAGAAATGAAGTTTCTAAAATACGGTATCATTCCAAGGATTTTTGTAAGTTTGCGTGGTTTTAAGCCAAATTTCACTTCGTAGTTTGGGTTGATAAAATATAATGTTTTCAGTAACTGAAGATAACCATTTTTTTTAGCCAAACGTTCAAAACGTTCCAAACTTATTCCTGTTTCTTTTATTTCGAGCAAACTGGTAATTTTACCGGTGCTTTCGCCAAACAACTTTAATACCGAACGATACATCGGAATCGGTAATAAATGATAATATGGTAGAAGTGACAAAATTTTACTTTCACAGATTTGTTGATGCCCTCCAAAAGGGTTTTGCCAGGGTGGAAAAGCAAAAAAAGCAACTCCTTTTGGTGCCAATAAGTCTTTCATCATTACCAGAAACTTATCCTGATCATGAATATGTTCAATCACATCACGGATAATGATAATATCGAACTGATTATGAAATTCATTGGTTTTATAAATATCTTCGCTGATAAGTCTTAAGTTCTTTGAATTTGGATGTGTGGCAAAATACTCTTTTCCTTTTTCAATTTTAGGAGAACTAAAATCGACACCGGTGCACATACATCCCAAATCCAAAAAAGGTTTTAAATTACCGGCTTCTCCGCATCCTATTTCCAACACTCGTACCGATTCATCAATATTCTTTGCTTGCTGAATAAAGGGCACAATATATTTTTGAGTGGTAAATATTTGTTCGTTAATGTATTGCAGTGGATCTAAATGGCGCTTTTGCATTGACTACTAAATATTTATATAGTTTATAGCTCTTTGAATACGTTCAATGGTTTCTTTTTTACCCAAAACATCGATAATATCAAACATATGCGGACCTTTCGGTTCACCAACAACGGATAAACGAAAAGCATTCATTATACCGCCCATATTGTATTCTTTGGCAGTAATCCATTCTTTGATAATTTCTTCGGTTGAAATGGCTGAAAAATCCTGAATTCCGTCTAATACACCTATCAGCTCAAGCATTTGTTGCGGAGTTTCTGATTTCCAGCGTTTTTGAACAGTTTTGACATCGTATTCGGTTGGAGCAATAAAAAAGAAGCTGGATTGAGCCCAAAGTTCATATACAAAATTAGCACGTTCCTTAACCAACGATACAATTTTCACTACTTTTTGATGGTCTGCTGTAATTCCTTTTTCAATTAATATTGCTTGAAAAATTTCTGCAATTTCTTCATTCGATTTTGATTGTAAATATTGATGATTGAACCACTTTCCTTTTTCATAATCGAATTTAGCACCACTTTTACTTACTCTGTCCAATGAAAATAGTTCAATAAGCTCTTGCATCGAAAAAACCTCTTGCTCTGTTCCCGGATTCCAGCCAAGCAAAGCAAGAAAATTCACCACTGCTTCGGGGAAGTAACCTGCTTCGCGATAACCCGATGAAGTTTCACCAGTTTTGGGGTCTTTCCAATTCAACGGAAATACAGGAAAACCAAGTCGATCTCCATCGCGTTTACTCAATTTTCCGTTGCCATCCGGTTTTAGTAACAAAGGTAAATGTGCAAATTCAGGCATCACATCTGTCCAGCCCAAATAACTATAAAGTAAAACATGTAATGGAGCAGAAGGCAGCCATTCTTCACCACGGATCACATGTGAAATCTCCATCAAATAATCGTCCACCACATTAGCCAAATGGTATGTTGGTAATTCGTCAGACGATTTGAACAAAACTTTATCGTCTATCACCGACGAATTAAAAATCACTTCACCACGAATTAAATCCTGAACTTTAATTTCTAAGTTCGGTTCAATTTTAATCCTGACAACATATTGTTCACCGTTTGTAATCCTTTCTTTTACTGTATCAGGAGTTAAAGTCAATGAATTTGTCATTAAATCACGCGTTTTGGCATCGTATTGAAAATTAGCAATTTCTGAGCGTTTTGCTTCCAGATCCGCAGGTGTATCAAAGGCTATATAAGCCAAACCGGCTTCCAGCAATTGATCTACATATTTTCGATAAATCGTTTTGCGTTCACTTTGACGATAAGGTGCATGAATTCCTTGTGACTTCGCCCCTACTCCTTCATCAATATGAATTCCAAGCCACTTAAGCGATTCAAGTATATATTCCTCGGCACCCTCCACAAAACGGGCAGAATCCGTATCCTCTATGCGGAGCAGCATGTCACCACCATTTTTTTTAGCAAAAAGATAATTGTATAATGCGGTTCGAACTCCGCCGATATGTAACGGTCCAGTTGGACTGGGTGCGAAGCGCACTCTGACTTTTCTCATTCGATATTTTTTAGTTGAAAATCACTTTCCTACAACGAAAAGCTTTAATTGGAAATGATTTGCAAAAATAACACATTTTGCGGGAATAAACAGATTAATTCGTTGAACATTTCAGGAATAGATTTTTTCTGCAAAACTATTCACATTTATTGCTGATTTGGCAATCTATTGTTCAGATAATTCTTTTGAAGATCATTTAGGAAGTTTCTATTATAAACAAAATGTATTATATCCGTTCATTCGCTGCCTGAAATAAGGAATAGTACTTTCCTTTTAATGCCATAAGTTCCTGATGGTTGCCGGATTCCAGCATTTCACCTTCATCAAAGAAATAAATAAGATCTGCCCACTGAACAGTAGTGAGTCTGTGACTAATAATTACGGCAGTTTTATCGTATGATAATTTTCTCAAACTTCGAATTATCTGTAATTCCGAATCAGCATCCAGCGCACTTGAGGGTTCATCCATAAGTAAAAGCGGTGAATCGCGATAAAAAGCCCTGGCTATGGCCATTTTTTGCCATTGTCCGATACTTAGTTCCTCTCCTCCGGAAAATATATTACCCAGTAAAGTATTATAACCATTGGGTAAATGTTCTATTACCTCAGCGATTCCGGCATCCGATGCGGCTTTTTTAGCTTTTTCCAGATCAATGTCAGTTTGGATATTTCCCAATCCAATATTCTCTACCGCCAAAATATTATATAAGGCAAAATCCTGAAATACAGCGGTAATATTTTCACAAACTTCATTTTGTCCGATTTGCGCCGAATCAACCCCATCAAAGAGTATTCTTCCCGATTCTGGTTGATAAAAACCGCAAAGTAATTTAATCAAGGTTGTTTTTCCCGAACCGTTAGCACCCACAAAAGCGACCGTTTTACCAGCGGGAATGGTGATATTGACGGATCTTAACGCATCCCTTTTGCTTGTTTCGTATCGGAAACTGACATTCTCAATCCTGATTTCTTTTTTTAATGAAAATGGTGATCGTTCATTTTTTTGTGCATTCGACCTTGTCGGCATATTTAAAAACGCCATGAAATCATTTAAGAAGGTATTGTCTTCCCTCATTTGGGTAAGTGATCTGAAGAATTCATTTAAAACCGAATATCCTCTTTGAAAAGCAAAGAAAAATAAGACTACTGTACCAATGGTGATTTCGCCGTTTAATTTCAAAAATGAAACATAACCTAATGAAATAAAAATCAATACAATTGCGAAAATCTGAGTTGAAATTGCATACCACATTTCCGATTTTCCTAAAGAAATCTTTTGTTCAAAGAGCGTATTTTGAGCATTTGAAAAGCGTTTATGAAAAAAATCGAAAAATCCGAATAATTTCATTTCTTTAGCAAAAGGAAATCCGGTAAGTATTCTATTATAATAATACATCTCCCGTTCCTTTGTACTTTGCGATTCCTTCAATTTGTATAATTTCCGTGAGTATTTCAGCCGGACTAGCACACTCGGAATGATAGCTATTAATAAAAGTACAACTAAATACCACCGGATAGTTATAAACATGGCAACCATAAATAGTGTAGCTGCAACCGATTTGACTCCTGTAAGTAACTCATTGATGATTTTTATGGGGCGAAACGAAGCTTCCTGAACTGCCCGATGTATTTTATCCTGTTCGCCGGGATTTTCGTAATGCGATAAATCCAAAGAGGCGTGTTTCTTATGTAACATTTCGTAAATACGACGTGTGACAGATTGTGACAATTTTTCGGAATAAAAACCTTTTATTTCAGAGAGTATTCCATTTATTAAAAAAACCAGTGCTGTTACAATTAAAAGAGAAATAAAAACGAGTCGTTGACTTTCTTCAAGTGCCGATGTTTGCGTCAGAAAATCAATTAAAGATTTGATACATAGAATAATTACAAAGGGAAATATTCCTTGTAATCCGGCAATAATCATGTTGACAAACAGTTCTTTTCTAGAGTGTTGAGTGATGATTGAAAAATTATTCTTTATTGATCTAAAGCCGGATTTTATTCTTTCTACAAGATTCTTCAGGCGGAGTATAATGTCATAAATCGTAGTTGTTATTTTAGGGAAATGCAAGGAAGAGAAACGGCGTATTTTCATTATTGAGCTATCAACATTTTTAGTTCGATTATTTCGTTGAAATGAAATAATTTTACCTAAAAGTGCTTCACTAGTAAAAGGTGCATCATTCTGTGGACTTTTATCACCTTTGGCAATAAAAACAAGAATTCCATTACGATTAGATATATTAATCAATCTATGTCCTATCAGTATATTTTTAGCTTTAAAAACAACAATATCACCAGGTTTTAAATCTTCAGGTGAACATTTTTCGACCCTTCCAATATCATCCGCTTTAAGTGTAGGATACATACTGTTACCTCGCATTCGATAGCTTAGCTGATGATCATCTTCCAGCAAAGTCTCTGCGAAATTAAATAACTGGTTATTTAACTCCTCCGTTTTCATTGGCTAAAATAAAATTTACAACGCTTGAGTCGGGAACAAATCCCAATTCAAAGATAGGAATATGAGAACAGAGTTCACTCAGGAAATCGAGGTGATTTTGAATTTGTTTTTGTTCGAAATTATTTTGAATACAAAAAGCCATCACTTTCGAGACTGCCAAAGCACCTGATAATTTCTTCATCCTGTTTTCGGGCGAATGACTTATTAAATAGATTGCATTTAATGCTGTTTTTTTGGGTATGTCCTTATAATACATTGGCGTATTGTAAGCGTAATAACCATTATCTCGTTTTCGGATAATTAGCCTGTCATCGTTAATGATAAGATTACCGGCATCAGCCCATAATTTTGATATCGTGCTTTTTCCATTGCCTGAAAAACCTGTAAAAATTCGACCTTTCGACCCATCGAAAATGCAGGATGCGTGAATCATAACACTATTTGATTTTACTGTCAGGTAATGCATTACTATAGGTCCCAAAGGATATTTCAATGGCCATAAGCTACTATCGGATGCTTTATCGGAATATACTTTCCAGTGTGAATAGCTTTCGTCTAAAAATGCAATTTGTTGAATTTCATCTTTAATCTCCTGATTATAGATGATAAATCCTAAATCTTTACCGGAGCGGAATATGGAATAAAATTTTTGAATTTCATTTTTTGCTTCAAAAACAAGGTATTCTACTTGAAACGTATCGGGTGGAATACCCAAAAAGCATTGGATTGTTACATCTGCTTCGGCCTTATCTTCTAAACTCAAAAAAGGAAGATAACCTTCCTCCAACTCAATATTGGACTCAGAATTCAGTTTTATAAAAAAATCTGCAATAGTTATATTTATAGAATTCAGCATGAATTAGATTTTCTATTAACGATATCAACAATAATCAAAGTATTGTCTCCAGCTTTTTTATAAAATTCTCAATATCAATTTTTGCAGTATCCCGATCAATACTAAAAGCTTCGGTCATTAAGTTTTCAATGTCATCAACTGTAGTTTTCTCACCTATGTTTTCCCAGATAAACCTACCTGTTTCATTCATAGTAAACAATTCATTCATTTGAGCTACATTACCTGTTAGTGGAACTAAAATTAATTCATTGCCAACCCCTCTGACAACAAATTTTGATTTCATTTTGTAAAGTTTTTGTAAGTCCATATAATTAGATTTGATAAAAATAATAAAAAGCTTCTATCTGCTACAAAGATAAAAAAATATTTGAATTTAGACTAATAAAAAAATCCCCGATTGCCCGGGGATTTTATTGGATTAACCAAGATTGGTTTTAAACGGATCATTGTTGAAATGCTCGGGAGCCTTTACTATCCAGCCGGGTTCACCTTCCGGTGAGCCGGATTCTAATACCAACGAAATTTCATTGTCTAACTGAATTCGTTCAATTTGAGGTGGACTATAAGACTTTTTCTCTGTATTTTCTATATTGGTTTTCATATCGAATAATTTTTTTGTGTGAGTTGAATTATTTAATTATCACTTTCTTTGTAACAGTTTGTCCACCGTTATGTACGGTTACTACATAAACACCGGCCGTTAATGCCTGGTTTATTTCAGTACTCGTCTTTGCCAGTTTTTGATTGGACAGTTTCTGTCCCACAGCATTATAAACCGATACAGAAGATTGATCATCAATTCCTTGATTACAAATCACTGTAATTTGATTATTCAAATTACGATAAACCAAAACGTTCTGATTGTTAGTTGCATTATTCAAACCGGTAGTAACTGAAGGTGATTTGAACAAAACGCTGAAACGATTATTGGTTGCAGTGGCATCCGAACTGAAACTGTAAGGACTTCCTACAGCAAGTTCCTGTTCTATGCCTGTCAGTTTGTCGAGCAACATAACTTTCATGTCGTTACTAAAATTACTTACTTCGGTGGCTTCTATTGTGAAGTTACATGTCTTGCCCGGACGGAAGCCCAGTGGCAACTCTTTGTTTCCACTTAGGTTGTTCATACGATTTATGACCAATTCTTCAGAACCTGCCAAGGTGAAAATTTCAGGGATATTTACATTGGCATTTGTCATCTTTTGAGAATCATAGTTGTCGAAACCATCCAATGCATTTGGATCGGCAACAATTAGCGCTTCATCATTATTGATTCCGTTCGATACTTGCAGACGTACAATCTGTGCAGTATTTACTTTGGGCGCTCTCAGGCGATTTGTTGCAATGCTTTGATCCTGATGTGCACGTGCTGAGTTTACAAATTTTAGCGAAGCTATATCGCCGTCAGCATTTACTCTTATCCAAAATGCCTGCATAGGCGGTATGTAAGCAGATGATGTGCCTGTACCAAACGTACCATCATTGGTTAAGAATATCATTTCAGTTCCACTAAATGTACGATACCAAATCGTACTTCTTACATTCGTTTTTACAATATCAGCCGAAGCCCAGTTCAAATACGAAGGATATGGATTACCCACCAAATTAAAACCGCGTTTTCCGGCATCAATTCCGGTACGGGTTGGAGTAAGTGTAATATCTCCATTGTTCAAGTTGCCACCGGTAAATGTATAAGTGGCATCGGCACCTCCGATATAAGTTACATAACCCATGCCCGGAGTAAGTGCTGTAGCATTCGAGGTTATCTGAGCTGCATATCCGGGAACAGTTTCATCATAATAAGTCAATTTATTTGTTAAGGCAGCTACATTAAATACAGCAGCAGTTGCTGACGCTACCGGACTGGATAAATACCAGTTGGCACGGGTTGATGCGCCGGTAAGGAATTGTTGAACATTGGCTGTGGTTATTGTTGACGTACCATTGTCGACGAAAGTTCCCGTACCTGTAGCATCACTTTGCAAAGTAAGAGTTGTAACATTTAAAGTTCCACTTGGATTCAGGGTAATTTTACCTCCGGGAGCAACTGTAAGGTTAGTTGCTGTAAGAGATGAGCTAGCGTCAATCAGAAGGGTTGAACCTGCTCCAACAGTAACATTTGTAACTGTAAGACTACCGCTACCAGTTATAGTAAGTATAGATGTAGTACCGCTTACAGACACAGTATTAGCTAAGGGCGTTGTAGCCTGATTGTTTCCCCGTACTGTTCCGGTTATTCTCAATTCACCACCGTTTACAGCTATATTACCATTGTATCCAGTTGATGTACCAGAGAGTGTCAGTATTCCGGTTCCGACTTTTGTTAAGTTTGTATAGTTTCCGAAATACATATTGCTTCCTCCATTATAGCCACCAGTATTGGTTATAGTTCCTGCAAACTCACTGCTCTCATTCAAAGCACCAACACTCCAGGTAATTGTACGATCTAAACCAGAAGATCTTCCCCAACCTAATTTTGATGTTGCATCACCGGCTAGTGTACCCACGTTGATTGTAGTAGCTGCACCTTGATTGGATTCAATATATAAGAATGAATTTCCTTTTAGTGTTACTTTAGCATTAGCTAAATAACTCGTTGAAGCAGATGTCATACCAAACTTATTTTCAGTAACAGAACCAGTAAACTCCAATTCAGATCCGCTCGAAAGAGTTCCTGAAGCTGCAAAACCCATTGCATAATCATTAGCTGTGTAATGAGAACTTGAAACAGAAACTTTGACTCCAGATGATGCTGTCATACCATTAATTAAAGAAGAACCGTATGTTCCTCCCTGAATTGCAGAAGAAGCACCAAATGTCGTTGCGGGGAAAGTTATTGAGGCCCCTCCAATTAATGTAGTAGCCCCTGTTGCATTTATACTTGCTCCTAATGCTCCTGATTTAGCAGCCGTCACTTGTCCACCGGCAATCTGGGTTACACCTGTCAAATTGTTATTTATATTTAAAGTAACTGTTTGTGAACCACTTAAATTAATATTCATTTTCCCTGTACCTGTCAATGTACTTGTACCCTGAAAGGTATAGGCATTACCACTAATAGTTAAATCGTTAGCACCAAGACTATAATTATTGTTGACTGTAACTGTTTTATTAGATGCAGATTCAGGGAATAGCACCCCATTACCCGGTTGATAACCCAAGGTATTTGTACCATCTGTAAAGTTGCCATTTAATTCATTCCAGGTACCATCAACAACTCCTGTCCATTGATAGGTTGCAGTGGTAACCGGATATTTTTTCATCAACAAATCAACATGCGCTAATCCATCACCAGTGATAGATACATTATCCAACGAAGCGCTACTATAGACACAATAATTACCACTATTTGTAAAAGATGCTTGATCTGCACCAGTAGCACTATATGTATTACCAATTGCCTGACTACCTCTAACTATAGATGTGATCAATGTAGAAGGACTATCTGCATCATAATAATTTACAGTAACATTTGTTGTCGATGCTGTCTCCCAGGTATAAACATAGTAATTATCTATTGTTTGGTTCAAACCAGTGGTACTACCACTTGCATTCCCACTGTTTGTTTGATTTTTACCTCGGGGAGCCATACCGCTAATTAAATTTAAATTGGTTGCTGATGCACTGAGAAAAGCTATGTTTGTTCCGACATAAACAAAAGCACTTCGGGATATCCAAATGGAGTCAATCGTATGTGTAGAAAAATCCAATTTCGCTTTAATATGGTATGTGTTGTTGTTAGTAAAGTCAGCACCTATTTGTGAATCCGCAAAATAATTCACACAATCCGTTCTATAATCACTTGTTGCAGTATAAGTAGCTGCAACAAATGATGTCGTAGTTCCAATAGTCAATTTACTTGGGGTAAGATTCATAAGATGAATATAGCCGGTTGTACCTGCACTACTCCATTTTTCAGACATTAAAATAAAAACTGGTTTCGAAGTTCCATCAGAAACTCCAATTGCATCATATCCCATTGCATCACCAACCGGGCTATTTACAAACCAATCAAATTCTAAAACCTCTTTCTTGGTCACAGAAAGAGCCGTTCCATTATTTAAATTAGAAATCGCTGCTCCACGAGCGGCAGAAGTTGTACTGGCCGAAAAAAGCACATTATTACCAGAAACAGATGGAGTTGTAGCACTACCTGCACTAAACAGAGTGCTTGCTGCTGTAGTAGTAGTACCAACAGTAACCGTTCCTGCTGGAACTGTTGATGTCCACACTCCATCAAACAAAAATTTGTACTGATCAGTTGTTACAACTCCTGCTCTGGCAGTACCAACAATAATAGTTGCCATAAAAATGGCCAAAAGAAGTCTAACTTTTTTCATAAAGCAAATAGATTTAAAATTGTGATTATTGATTTATTTGTTTTTATTTTCAATTGAAAATGAATCATACATGATTTGATATAATACTGAAAGTGCAAAATAAGTTGAATTTCTATCCGTTCAAAATAGATTTTAATACCAATACATTAAATTTTATTCATTTTTACGTAATCAAAGACCGAGATTTGTGTATATAAAAAAAAACGAGGGGGACAGATAGTTACAGTTGGTGGATAAATTTGCAAACTAAATCATCATAAAATTTGTAGATTGTTATGTGAGTTTGAATTCAGGATTAACCTTAGTTTGGGATAGTTATTCATAATAAGTTAGGCAGTTTGAAAATTTGATTTCAAAAAAAAATCCCCGATTGCCCGGGGATTTTATTGGATTAACCAAGATTGGTTTTAAACGGATCATTGTTGAAATGCTCGGGAGCCTTTACTATCCAGCCGGGTTCACCTTCCGGTAAGCCGGATTCTAATACCAACGAAATTTCATTGTCTAACTGAATTCGTTCAATTTGGGGTGGACTATAAGACTTTTTCTCTGTATTTTCTATATTGGTTTTCATATCGAATATTTTTTTTGTGTGAGTTGAATTATTTAATTATCACTTTCTTTGTAACAGTTTGTCCACCGTTATGTACTGTCACTAAATAAACTCCGGCTGTAAATGCTCCGTTTATTTCAGTACTCGTCTTTGCCAGTTTTTGATTGGACAGTTTCTGTCCCACGGCATTATAAACCGATACTGAAGATTGATCATCAATTCCTTGATTACAAATCACTGTAATTTGATTATTCAAATTGCGATAAACCAAAACGTCCTGACTGTTAGTTGCATTATTCAGACCGGTAGCAACTGAAGCTGATTTGAACAAAACGCTGAAACGATTATTGGTTGCAGTGGCATCCGAACTGAAACTGTATGGACTTCCAACAGTAAGTTCCTGTTCTACGCCTGTCAGTTTGTCGAGCAACATAACTTTCATGTCGTTACTAAAATTACTTACTTCGGTTGCTTCGATTGTGAAGTCACTAGTTTTACCGGGACGGAAGCCCAAAGTCATCTCTTTATTTTCACCAAGACTGTTCATGTGGTTTATTACCAATTCTTCAGAACCTGCCAACGTGAAAATTTCCGGTACATTTACATTTGCATTTGTCATCTTTTGAGAATCGTAGTTATCAAAAGCATCCAATGCATTTGGATCGGCAACAATTAGCGCTTCATCATTATTGATTCCGTTCGATACTTGCAGACGTACAATCTGTGCAGTATTTACTTTGGGTGCTCTCAGGCGGTTTGTTGCAATGCTTTGATCCTGATGTGCACGTGCTAAGTTAACAAATTTTAGCGAAGCTACATCACCATCAGCATTTACCCGTACCCAGAATGCCTGCATCGGGGGAATGTAAGCAGATGATGTGCCTGTACCAAACGTACCATCATTGGTTAAGAATATCATATCAGTTCCATTAAAAGTGCGATACCAAATTGTACTTCTTACATTTGTTTTTACAATATCTGTCGAAGCCCAGTTCAAATACGAAGGATAAGGATTACCCACCAAATTAAAACCACGTTTTCCGGCATCAGTTCCGGTACGGGTTGGAGCTGGATCAAGTGTAACATCTCCATTGTTCAGGCTGCCACCGGTAAATGTATAAGTTGCATCTGCACCTCCGATATAAGTTACATAACCTACGCCCCGAACCAGTGCTGTTGCATTGGAACTGAATTGTGCCAAATAACTTGTAGTTACTTCATTATAAGAAGTCATTTTATTGATACCGCCTTCTACATTAAATACAGCAGCAGTTGCACCTGAAACCGGACTGGATAAATACCAGTTGGCACGAGTAGAAGCGCCGGTTAAACCGGTAAGGAATTGTTGAACATTGGCTGTTGAAGCAGTCAGTGTTCCGTTATCTAATAAAGTTCCTGTTCCGCTTGTATTATCGCTGTTGATTGTGAAGTTAGTCGCAGCAATTGCTCCGGAACTTGTAAGTTTAGAACCAGCATTAATAATTAAATTGTTTACTGCGCCGCTTGTAAGATTAGAACTTGCAAGTGTTTGTTCTGAAGTTCCACCATATGTTAGAGTTCCTGTACCTCCCGTATTAATTAAACCGGAACCTGAAGTTGCACCCTTCAAAGTTAATGCATTTGCACCGGTGGCAAGTGTGCCGCTTGTGAGTGTAAGTGTGCCATTCAAGGTTCGTGCTGCATGAAGATTAACTCCGCTCGAGTTGTTAATAATTAGATTTATTGGACCACCTGTTGTAGGAAATTCAATATCTGTAGATGTTTGAGCAGAAGTACCATTATAAGCAAGAGTACCAGTGGCTCCGAAATCTAATCTTGTCGCGGAAGCGACAGCTTGTTCAACTATTCCCGACTTGATTGTCAGTGTTCCGCTAACAGGGAGATTAGTTTTAAGTCCAAAATTTCTTCCGGCGATTCCGCCTGTTTGTACAACTACATTTGGTATTGCAACTGAAGAACCATTTACAAATCCATTGTATATGGCACTACCGGAGCTTGCTTGAGTACTTACTCCGTCACCGATATAGAATATTCCATTGGTTATATTCACTGTTCCGGTTGATGTTATTTTTAAATCTCTACCTGCTGCAGGAGAAGTTAGTGGATTGCACAGAGTTACAGAACCGGAAGTAAAATTAAAAATACCTGTCGTCCCGCTGACTTCGAATTGATTTCCTCCAGTACTTAAAGCCGTTGCACCTGTAAATGTTGGATTCGGATCGGTATAAACATTTGCACCATTTATTGTAGTCGTTCCGGTGGTTATTACAAATTTACCAAAAATGCGTACAGTTCCCGCTGTTAAATTAATGGTTCCTCCAGTTGTAACACTATTATTACCGATACCTATTTGAACTGTACCGGAAGTATTGACCGTAAAAGTACCACCAACATTCACGGCTAAAGAAGCAGCTGTATAAGCAACTCCGTTATAATTAGTATAGCCACCACTTCCATCAATTAAAAGAACGCCATTAATACTTCCTAAGGTTTGACTACCTGAAAGATTAATCAGGTTACCAGCGTTTTGTTCCCAAGTACCCGTGGTTAAAACTAACAAATTACTTCCTCCAAACTGAGTATCAATAGTAGACTTAACAGGATCGGTTTTACTGCTTTTAGTTAACGTTATGCCTCTGAAACGAGTCAATACCGGGGTTGTTCCTGAAATATCTTGTTCTCCGGTACCATTAAATGTTACAGTACAAACCGTAGTACTTGAATTTCTTGACATATCAAATGTGCCATTGTTAGTAATATTTCCACTAACAGACATTGTATTAGTGAATGTTCCTGTTGACTGAACAATAAATGTTCCATTTGTTGCAATGGTAATACTTCCAGTGACGACAACAGCTCTTGCTGCCACTCCATCGAATGTCAATGTGCAAGCAGTTCCGCTTTGCCCTATTTTCAGATTGTTACAATTTGCAGCTCCAACAATTGTAATTGTTTGGCCGTCTAATATCCATACATTATCAATTGTTGTTGGAGCTCCCGCAGGTGTCGTATTCCATCCTGATCCATCCCACTGCATCCAATTTGTGTTATCTGTTGTCCAATTGCCTGTTGCAGTTGGAGCAAAATCACCAACTTGCGGTGATACTACTGCCACTGCCGTGCTTGCCACAAGCAGTAAAAGCGTAGTTACTACACATAATTTTGTGAATTGTTTTTTCATAACGATTAAATTTAAAGGATTTATAATTGTGATATTTTTTTATATATTAACGCGGTAAAAATAGTTGCTATTTATATCATTAGTGTGTAAAAAATGACTTAATATGTAGAAAATTTGACAATCGTAATAATTAATGCATTATTTTTGAGAATTCAAATGCTACAACTTTTTCTCATGTTGATAATTTTCAAATTAGCAGTTATTAAAAGTATTGATATCTTATTATGTTAAAAGCACAAAAATACGTGTGTAACAGTACAACAAGGATAATTTAGTATTAAAATTCAATTAAAATTCAACATTTTGTAAAAATTAGTTAGATACAAGTGGACAAAGATAAGAATGTTCTAAAAATACACAATAAAATGTCTAAATAAGTTATAAACATGTAAATTCGAATTGTTGATAAGTCCAATTATGCAAAAAAAAACCTCCCGACAAAGTCGAGAGGTTTTTCAATAAATTGTTAATTGTTAATCTTTCAATTGTCAATTCATTTTATTCCATATTCAAAGTCACACGTTTGAAAGCAATTGCAGTCGCTTTGTTTGCTTTCAAATAATCGGCAACTGTCAGTTTATGATCTTTGATAAATGCTTGTTCGAGCAAAGTAGATTCCTGATAGAATTTATTCAGGCGACCTTGCGCAATTTTTTCCAACATATTTTCAGGTTTTCCTTCTTCACGTGCTTTTTCACGACCTACTTCCAATTCGGTTTCGATCATTTTTGCAGGAACAGAAGCACGATCCAACGAAACAGGATTCATAGCTGCTGCTTGCATAGCTACGTCGCGAGCCACTTGATAATCTACTCCTTCTTCGGCAAATGCTACGAGTGTAGCCAATTTATTTCCCGGGTGAATATATGCTGCAGTTGTTCCACCTACTACAAATTCGTAGAAGTCCAATTCCATTTTCTCACCGGTAATACCAATACGTTCGATGATTAGTTCAGAAATAGCCTGACCTCCAATTGTCAAAGCAGCAAGTGCTTCGGTAGTTGCTGGTTTTTTGGCCATAGCTACATCCAAAATAGATTGAGTAAGTGCAACGAAATCAGCATTTTTTGCTACAAAGTCAGTTTCACATTTCAAGGCCAAAACGGCAGCAAAACCACCATCGGCTTTAGCTAATACACATCCTTCAGCTGCTTCACGATCGCTACGTTTTGCAGCTACTGCCTGTCCTTTTTTACGAATAATTTCAATTGCTTTTTCAAAATCGTTTTCGGCTTCGGTGAGTGCATTTTTGCAATCCATCATGCCGGCACCTGTCATGGTGCGCAATTTTGAAATTTCTGCCATTGTTACTGCCATAATTCTAAGTATTTGTTCTCTAATCCCCGAAGGGGGAATAGAGAGAGTGAGTTATTAATTAGTTTTAATTTTTAATATTTCCCTTTTCGGGATAGGAGTTAATAAAAACGAGTTACCAGCTACATTATATTATAACTCGTAACTCGTTTTAAACTATAAACTGTCAACTATAAACTATTAACTGTTTTCTTATTTTTCTTCAATGATGAATTTTTTAGCTACATTGAGGTTCAAAGCCTCATCATCTTCTTTTTGAGTTCTTGGTCTTTTAGTAATTCTCGATTTTTTATCTTTAGCAGCTGGAGCTTCTGACGTAGCTTCAGTGTCGATTTTTTCTACTTTGCGTTCTTCCAGACCTTCCTGGATAGCAGCCATCATAGCATTAAGAATTACGTCTACCGATTTTGTTGCATCGTCATTAGCAGGAATTACGAAATCGATATTGATTGGATTTGAGTTCGTATCAACAATACCGAAAATTGGAATACCCAAACGTTGAGCTTCTTTAACGGCAATGTGTTCTTTCATTACATCTACAATGAAAAGTGCAGAAGGAAGACGAGTCAAATCAGCAATAGAACCTAAGTTCTTTTCCAGTTTTTCACGTTGACGTGTAATTTGGAGTTTCTCACGTTTTGAAATGTTTTCAAATGTACCATCAGTCGCCATCTTGTCGATTGTAGACATTTTCTTCACTGCTTTACGGATAGTAGGAAAGTTGGTTAACATACCACCAGCCCAACGTTCAGTAATATATGGCATTCCAACAGACAATGCTTTTTCCGAAACCACATCTTTTGCTTGTTTTTTTGTTGCAACAAACAAAATTTTACGACCTGATTTGGCAATTTGTTTCAATGCAGCCGCAGCTTCATCAATTTTAACCACCGTTTTGTGCAAATCGATAATGTGAATACCGTTACGCTCCATAAAAATGTAAGGAGCCATAGCTGGATTCCATTTACGTTTCAAGTGACCAAAGTGGCAACCTGCTTCTAATAATTCGTCAAAATTTGTTCTAGACATTTTTGTTTTTTAAAATTGTTTACATTCTGTTTAAATCAATTGTCGAGTAGCCTTCCAGTAATACTTAGAGTCTCGGCAATTTAGATACTAAACCAAAACCATTGACTATTTATACATTTACCATTTACTATTGGTGTTTAAGCCGCATGGCAAAATGGTAAATTGTAAATCGAAAAATGGTAAATATAATTAGCGTTTTGAAAACTGGAATCTTTTGCGTGCTTTTGGTTGTCCCGGTTTCTTACGTTCCACTTCACGTGGGTCACGAGTCATGAAACCATCTACTTTAAGTGCTGGTTTGTCTTCAGGGTTGATTTTCACCAACGCACGTGCAATAGCCAGACGTAAAGCTCCCGCTTGTCCGTTGAATCCACCACCATCAAGGTTTACTTTGATGTCGTATTTCTCAACCACTCCTAATTTATTCAGGGGTTGTTTTACAACAAATTGTAATAAGGGTGATGGAAAATAAACGTTTATATCGCGTTTGTTTATGGTAATTTTTCCGGTTCCTTCGCTCACGAAAATACGAGCAACTGCCGCTTTTCTTCTTCCTAAGGCATTTATTACTTCCATACTGATTATTTAAGTGAGTTTAAATCGATTAATTTTGGTTGTTGAGCTTGCATATTGTGTTCCGCTCCCGGGAATACATACAAATTACCCAACAGTTTATCTCCCAGACGGTTTTTAGGTAACATACCTTTCAACACTTTTCTGATGAGTTTTTCTGAACTTTTCTCCATCAATTTAGCCGGAGAAATTTCACGTTGTCCACCCGGATAGCCAGTGTGGCTCAGGTAAATGCGATCATTCCATTTGTTACCAGTCAATTGTACTTTTTCTGCATTGATAATAATCACATTATCACCGCAGTCTACGTGAGGAGTGAAACTTGGTTTGTATTTTCCGCGCAAAAGTTTGGCAACTTTTGAGCCCATACGTCCCAATACCAAATCGGTAGCATCCACCACTACCCATTCTTTCTGCACCGTTGCTTTGTTGGCAGAAATGGTCTTATAACTTAACGTATCCACTTTATAAAAATGTTTTTTGATTAATAATTGAGTCGTTTCATTTGTTTCAATCCTATTTTGGAAGAGGCTAATCGGCACAAAATACGATATTTACACACAATAAAGCTGACCATTACACTGTGATAATAAACGGACTGCAAAAATACTGTTTTTCTTTGGATTACCAAACTATTCAGCATCTTTTTTTTAGCTGATCTTTTTAGGGGAAAATTCGAGTGGAATTTCCCCCTAAAAACAGGAAAATTTTAATGACAAAATGCAAAATGAATTGCAAATGCAAAAAATAATTTTAAATTTGCATAAAAATAATCATGAACCGACTAAAAGAGGATTTTTACCAACAAGATGCTGTTACTATTGCCGAAAAATTATTAGGGAAAACATTGATGCGGGTTTGGGATAATGGAACAAGCAGTAAATTCAGGATTACCGAAACTGAAGCTTATCTGGGAGAAGATGACAAAGCATGTCATGCAAGTAAAGGTAAAACTACACGTACCGAAATTATGTATTCAGTAGGTGGACATGTATATGTTTACCTTATATATGGCATGTACTGGATGTTGAATGTAGTGACCGGACCGGAAAATCATCCACAAGCAGTTTTGATAAGAGGTATCGACAATATTTTCGGTTCCGGTAAAGTGGGTCGTGAACTCAAAATAGACAAAAGCTTTTACGGTGAGAACTTACTAAATTCAAATCGTATATGGATAGAAAAGGCTCCTGACGAAATAGTTTTCAACACCGCCACACGTGTGGGAGTTGATTATGCCGGCGATGAATGGAAAAATAAACCTTGGAGGTTTACACTTAGACAATTAGACATATAATAATCTTTTGTAAAAGTCATAACAAATATTGGAAATAGATTATCAGATGATTTTTTTCATTCAGCCGGGTTAAGTAGAAACCTTAATTTCATGACTGAAATATAATCAAAAATAAAAATAAGCTATGACATTCACCAATACACTGATAAAACAGAAAACTCAAAAATAGATTTTTTAGATTCATGATATTTATGGTCATATCTTTAACTTTAATGTCGTGTCTCGATGACATCTTTAAACAACATAAATATTTCTTAAATGCAAACACAGCACTAAGCAAAACTGACACCAGTTCGTTGCATTTTTTGGTGCTTAGCGACTGGGGATTTAGTGGAAATGATGGTCAACGGAAAGTTGCTACAGAAATGAGTCAAATATCGAAACTTGTTGGTATTCAGTTTATTCTTACTTGTGGCGACAACTTTCAAATAGCTGGAGTGGAAAGTGTGAATGATTCTTTATGGACTACAAATTATACAACCATATATAATGACAGTGCCTTATTAGTACCCTGGCATCCGGCTCTTGGAAATCATGACCATTTAGGGAATCCTGATGCAGAGGTGGAGTATACAACAACAAGTAAGTACTGGAAAATGCCTGCGAAGTATTATAGTTTTGTTGAAAAAGTAAATGCAAGGGATTCAGCACGATTCATTGTTCTCGACACTCAAGGATTAATTCAGGAATATCAAAACCTATCTGATACAACAGATTATGAAACAACACCTCAGTATTGTTGGTTAAAGAAACTATTATCGGGTAAAATGGAAAAATGGATTATTGTAACCGGGCATCACCCTGTTTTTTCGGCAGCTACATTTCATGGTGACACTTATGAAATGAAAAAACTCATCAAGCCTCTTTTTGATCAATACAAAGTTGATTTCTACATTTGTGGACACGATCACGATTTTGAACACGCTAAAGAAAAAGCAGAATGCACAGATTATATTGTTACCGGCACCGGGGGAAATCCGCGTATTGAAGGTCGCAATGAACGAACAATCTATTCGATGTCAGCACTTGGGTTTACTTATTTTTCAATAACTCAGGATTGTGCAAATTTGTATTTCATCACTGCTGACGGGCTCATAGGTTATAGTTATGTGAAGAAAAAAAATATAATTTCAAGAGGACAATATTAAAATAATTATCCATTCCAACAAAAAACCACACCGAACAATATTGGTTTTATACTGTTTAAATTGATTTAAATGATTGTTTTTAAAGTGCTATGAGCCGTTTTTAAAGTTATTCATTAAAGATTATCGTTATAATCTTCAGAAAACAATCTTTATAAGTTGATTAAATTTTTATAGCTGCTGTAGAAATTAAATTTTGTACAAATGAAGGAGAATAAAGGTGTTGTTGCTTTGTTATTTGTTGGTGTATTGATGGGTGCCTTAGACATTTCCATTGTAGGTCCCGCTTTGCCATCTATTGAGGATGCCTTGAAAATTGACGCGCAATATTTAGGCTGGATTTTTTCTATCTATGTTTTATTTAATTTAATAGGTGTATCCCTATTTGCTCGATTATCAGATGTTTATGGTCGTCGGAAAATATACATATTGGCTCTTTCCATCTTCGGTATGGGATCTTTATGGGTGTCTTTATCAAATAGCTTTGACATGTTGTTAATTGGAAGAGCCATACAAGGTTTTGGTGCCAGTGGCATTTTCCCGGTAGCTTCTGCTTTAGTTGGCGACTTGTATCCACCAGAAAAACGTGGACAGATTTTGGGATTAATAGGAGCTGTATTTGGCATTGCCTTTTTGATAGGACCTTTTGTGGCAGGTATTTTACTTCATTATCTTCCATGGAATTTTCTTTTTATCATCAATTTGCCAATTTCAATAATACTGATTTATTATAGTTCTAAAATACTACCCTCCTTATCCTATAAAAATATTATTCATATTGATTGGATTGGAATAGTATCGCTTGGAATTGCTTTAGCTGCTTTTACTTATGGCCTAAACAATATAAAAACCTCGAATTGGGAATTGGATTTGAATAATTTCAAAATGATTTTACCGTTTATAATATCATTCTTTTCCCTAATCGTATTATTTTCGGTTGAAAGAAAAGTTCAAAATCCGATTATAGAATTCAGTTTCTTTAAAAACCGAGAAATCATGATTGCCGGGATTATAGCAGTTGTTACAGGTATAGTACAGGCTTGTTTTGTTTTTATTCCCAAATTTGTGGTTGAAAGCTTTTCAGTTACGCCATCCAGAGCCAGTTTTATGTTGATCCCTTTTGTGTTGGCAACTGCCATAGGGTCACCAGTATTCGGGAAAATGATAGACAAATACGGTGTGAAAAGAATTATTGGAATTGGACTTATGCTTTCCACCATCGGATTTTATTTTCTTTCAATAAATGGAACTCAAATATTTATATATTATCTGAGTGGCAGTTTAATTGGACTGGGTCTGTCAGTTCTTTCGGGGAGTTCTCTAAGATATATAATGCTGAACAATACAAGTTTACAGGATCGCGCGACATCTCAGGGTATGTTGTCAATTTTCATTAGCGTGGGGCAACTGATAGGTACTGCCGTTATTGGATTACTTACTGCATCCATGATAACGAAAAACGTTTATGAAGTTATGTTCGCTAATGTGGCATATTTATTATTGGCTATGTTTGTTTTGTCTTTTGGATTGAAAAATACTGTATTTCATAAGAATTGACAAAAAATAGATGGTAGTTGATAACATCAAACATATAAATAATTTTCCATTATGAAAAAAGTAAAAGTTGGCATTTTATTAGGATTCGTTGCTGGTATTATTGATGTGATCCCTATGATACTGCAAAAATTGACTTGGGATGCGAATATTTCCGCACTTTCGATGTGGGTAATTGCAGGTCTTTTAATATCAACAATTGATTGGAGAATAAATTCGATTGTCAAAGGCATTCTAATTTCATTTTTGGTATTAGTACCTTCAGCAATATTAATAGCCTGGAAAGAACCCATTTCGTTGATTCCAATAGCCACTATGACAATCATATTGGGAGGATTGCTTGGTTATTCAATTGGAAAAATCAACAATTTATAATGAATTGAACTTCCCGCAAACGGGTATATAAATCACCAACAAAATTACTCACCTGAACACCATAAAATGAAATATATTATACTGTTTTTTACTTTATTCATTACAACTTCTATTATCCTTGCACAGTCCTATACAATAAGCGGTTACATTACAGACAAAAAAACTGGTGAAACTCTAATTGGAGTAGTCGCTTATGTAAAAAACAATACTAAAATTGGCCGGGCAAGTAACGATTATGGATTTTACTCGCTTAGTATGCCCAAAGGAAACTATGAATTGGTATTTTCGTATATCGGACATGAAAAACAAACGGTAATTGTAAGTCTTACCGGAAATAAAACCCTGAATATTGAAATGGAAGATGGAAATACCAATCTTCAGGAAGTAGTTATTACCGGAATCAAAGGAAATGAAAATGTAAGACAATCGCAAATGGGCATGGAAAAAATGTCAGTGGAAGTTGCAAGCAAATTGCCTGTTATTTTTGGGGAAAGAGATATTTTGAAAATAATTCAACTATTACCCGGCGTAAAATCGGGCGGTGACGGGCAGAGTGGCTTTACAGTACGGGGTGGAACTATTGACCAAAACCTCATTTTGCTTGACGATGCTCCTGTTTACAATGCATCCCATTTGTTAGGCTTCTTTTCAACCTTTAATTCCGATGCCATTAAAGATGTGTCACTTTATAAAGGTACTGCACCTGCACAGTTTGGCGGACGTATTTCGTCGGTAGTGGATGTTAAGATGAACGAAGGCGATAACCAAAATTATGGTGTAAGTGGTGGTATTGGTTTAATTTCATCGAAACTCAATATCGAAGGACCAATACAAAAAGGGAAATCTTCATTTCTGATATCGGGAAGAAGAACCTACGCTGATGTTTTCTTGAAATTGGACAACCGGTTTAAAGACAATCAGTTGTATTTCTATGATTTTAACGCGAAATTAAATTATCGGCTTTCGGATAAAGACAGACTTTTTGTTTCTGGCTATTTTGGCAGAGATGTTTTAGCAATGAGTAACCGCTTTGGTATTAATTGGGGAAACACAACTGCAACTACACGTTGGAATCACCTTTACAACAGCAAACTATTTGGAAATACATCCTTGATTTATAGTAATTACGACTATAAAATTAATATTCTAAGCAACAGCAATCAGTTTTCTATCCTTTCGAGGATTAGTGACTGGAACTTAAAACAAGAGTTTCAGTATTTCCCAAATGCAAAAAACGAATGGAAAATCGGCTATAACGTGGTTCACCATACCATTACACCCGGTCAAATAATCAACGATACAATACCTATAGCTAAAAATAAGATTAAAAACGGTCTGGAATCTGCACTATATATTACCAACGACTGGCAGGCAACCGATAAGTTGAAAATTAATTATGGCATTCGGTTGAGCAATTTCACAGTGTTAGGCGGTAGCGATTACTATGTACTAGACGAGAATAAAAATGTCACTGACACCATTAATCAAAGCAATCCTCTTATTAATTATCCCTGTTTTGAGCCAAGATTGTCGTTAAGTTATACCTTGAATGAAAGCAACTCGTTAAAAGTCGCTTATACACGAAACACTCAAAACATGCATCTAATTTCTAATTCCGTTTCAGGAAGTCCTACCGACAAATGGATTATGAATACCAATATAGTGAAGCCTGAAATCGGCGATCAGGTTTCACTGGGCTATTTCCTCAATTTCAAAGATAATATGTACGAGTTTAGTGCCGAAACTTATTATAAATCGATGCAAAACCAAATAGATTATAAGGACAATGCCAATGTACAAGCACCTGTTATTGAAACTCAATTATTATATGGAAAAGGCAGGGCCTATGGATTGGAATTATTGCTTAAAAAGAATAGAGGAAAGTTCAGCGGTTGGATAGGCTATACGCTTTCGCGCAGTGAAAGGCAAATTGATGGAATCAATCAAAACAAATGGTATGTTGCCCGGCAGGATCGTACACATGACATTTCGATAGTGACTATGTACGAAATTTCAAAACGTTGGAATATTTCGGCAGTTTGGGTGTATCAAACCGGCAATGCCATTACTTTCCCGAGTGGAAAATACGAAGTAGCAGGACAAACTATCTGGCTCTATACCGAAAGAAACGGTTACAGAATGCCGGCTTATCATCGGTTGGATTTGGGAGCAACATATAAATTAAAAGAACATAAACGCTTTAATTCCGAATTATCATTTAGCCTCTACAATGCCTATGGACGTGAAAATCCGTATATCATTACCTTCGAACAAAGCACTACAGATCCGAATAAAACAGTAGCCATACAAACATCTTTATTTAAATGGGTGCCTTCCATTTCGTGGAATTTTACGTTTAAATAAATATTAAGTTGATATTTGCCCAGCTTGCCTAAGGCTAGGTAGCTATATTGATAGTAAATTAATTAATCCAGTTGTTGACAGTAGACATTAGACTTTTGTTTTTTTAGACATACAAAATATGAAAACAATCACTTTAATATTATTCTTTGTGCTTCTTTTTCTAAGCAGTTGCGATAAGGAGATTAATGTAGACCTCAACAAAAATAATCGAAAATATGTAATTGATGGAAATTTAAGTACAGAAACAGGCGAATCATATGTCATGATCTCCAGAACACTTGATATTGATGAAACAATTGATTATCCTACTGTCAGTGGAGCGTTGGTAACTATTACAGACAATACGCTGATTAAAACATATACATTAACTGAATCGACTAACGGAATTTATATAAAGTCTGATTTAACAGGAATAGAAGGACATAGTTATACAATGACGGTAAAAATAAATGAAGAAATATTCACATCCCTATCTACTATACCTAATAGTTTAAAATTTGATTCTATCGTTCAGCAAAACAATGCCGACGAAGGTATTCCAGAGCCTCCGGGAGATAGAGGTACGGGGCCTATCATTCAAATTTTACCGATTTATACTAATTTATCTTATTCCGATAAATACTTTCAATTTGTAGTTTTTAAAAATCGCACCCTGTTAAGTGGTATGATTGTAAGAAGAGATTTGGGTTCTACAGTAAATGCTAGTTTATTTCCAATATTTATTCAAGCGAAAAAAAATGATATTTTAAAAATTGATATGCAATGTTTTGATAAAAAAGTGTATGATTATCTTTATGGTTTAAGCCAAAACATCAATCAGTTTAGTACCACACCTTCTAATCCTACATCGAATATAAGCAATGGCGCATTGGGATTTTTTAAAGCACATAGTTCACAGAAAAAATCAATAGTTATCGAATAAAAAAGAATATGGTGATATAAATAACTTTTATTTCACAAGAAAACCAATATTAAAAGAAATGAAACCAAAATACCTGATTATATCCTTTGCTCTTCTTTTCCTAAACAGTTGCGAAAAGGAAATAAATATCAACCTAAATAAAAACAATCCGAAATATGTAATTGAGGGAAATTTAAGCACTGAGATAGGTGAATCAAGAGTAAAGATCACTCAAACACTTAATTTTAACGAAACAGATTCCTTCCCAACTGTAAGTGGAGCGTTAGTTACAATTACGGATAATACACAAAATAAAATTGATACCCTGAGTGAAATACAAGCTGGAATTTACAATAATCTTAGTTTAGTTGGCATAAAAGGACATGCTTACACTATGACTGTGAAAATAGGTTCCGAAATATTCACATCCATATCCACTATTCCTTACAGTCTAACGCTTGATTCACTCGTGCAGCTAAACCTTGCAGGTACGGGCGGACAAGGTCGCCCCGGAAGTAATGAGTCGGGCTCTATTATTCGAATTTTACCTGTTTATACAAATTCAACTAATTCTGACAAATACTTCCAATTTATAGTTGTTAAAAATGACACCATATTGTATGGTATTATTGCGAGAAGTGATTTGGTTTCTAATGGATATTCCATTCCATTTCCATTTTTTATACGGGCCAATAAAAATGATATTATAAAAATAGATATGCAGTTTATAGACAAACAAGTATATGATTATCTTTTCGGTTTAACCGAAAACATCAATCAATTTAGTGCTACGCCAGCCAACCCAACATCGAACATAAGCAATGGAGCATTAGGTTATTTTAAAGCACATACCTCACAAAAGGAGATAATGGTGATAAAATAAAGTAATAAAATAGGCATTGACTTTACTCAACGAGGCGGATTTGTATCTACAAACCCGCCTCGCTGCGTAATGCAATTCACAATCTAAACATTAATTGTAAATTTTTAAATTGTCAATTAACTATGCTTCACCTCCGCCAAAAGCCATGGGAACAGGTGGTGCAAAGTTATTATCTGCAATTTTTATCTTACCGTTTTGTTTTTCAAATTTCGTAATATTTTCCTGCAAGGCAAAAAGCAACCTTTTGGCGTGTTCCGGTGTGAGAATAATACGCGATTTCACATTCGCCTTGGGTGTTCCGGGCATGATACGAATAAAATCGACTACAAATTCGGAAGAAGAATGCGAGATAATGGCCAGATTGGAATAAATGCCTTCAGCTATTTCTTCCGAAAGTTCAATGTTTAATTGGTTGTCTTGGGGTTCCATAATATTTTAGTTAGGAGTTGCATGTTAGAAGAAATGGAAAATCAGATTTGATTGAATGTTTAACGTATCAACTATCAATTTTACTGAATACAAAGGTACACTTTTTTATTGATGATAGAAAAAACATCTATTGAATAATTATTGCATGATTCACCTGCTAAATAATAAAATATACATATATTTGTATTTTATTTCCTTGTATTTCTAGTGCTGGTTCTTGACTCTTAAAAAAACATCTAAATATGAAAAAGCACAACATCTTCTTCGTTTTATTTACCTTGGTCATTAGTTCTCAACTTCAGGCTCAGGATCCTGCCTCTATAAAAACACACAATGAAGCCATTTTATACACCATTGGGTACAACAAAGTTCCCGATCATTGTAATGTTCCGCTGATAGGTTTTATTAATGTTGCTAAAGGCAATCATACCGGATTGCAGTTAGGTTTTACAAATAACACTGCCGACAATTTCAAAGGTTTGGCAGTTGGGTTTGCTAACAAAGTAGGTAATAATATCAATGGTGGACAAATCGGATTTTTTAATTCAGTTGGAAATTCATCAAATGGCCTTACGGTAGGATTTTTCAATAATATAGGCGACAAAGGCACAGGAGCACAAATCGGATTTTTCAATACCCTGAGTGATTCATTTCAAGGACTTCATGTGGGCTTCTTTAACACCTTAGGTAATTCGGCTAACGGAGTCCAGATAGGTTTTTTCAATACCTTGGGCGATTCATATCAGGGTTTACAAGTTGGGTTTTTCAACACCTTAGGTAATAAAGCGGATGGAATGCAAGTAGGATTCTTTAACACACTGGGTAATACGTTTAGGGGACTTCAGGTGGGTTTTATAAATACTGTAGGCAATAAATTGGAAGGTCTGGAAGTAGGGTTTCTCAATACCACTCCTAAATTAGCCGGTCTTCAAATAGGATTTATTAATCGTGTAGATACTGTTGAAAAAGGCATTCCGGTAGGTTTTCTATCTTTTGTCAAAAAAGGTGGTTATCAGGCTTTGGAAGTTGGAGTTTCTGAAATGTTTCCGGTAAATATAAGTTACAAAACGGGAATAAAACAATTTTACACTTCCCTTGTGGTCTCTTATAGTCCAATTTCTCACAACCATTACGCTATTGGGCTGGGAATAGGTACTTTAATCCCTATAAATGAAAAACTTAGTTTCAATCCGGAATTTATATCGCAAACCACCTGCACGGTTTTATGGGATCAAATCTATAACCTCCATCTGAATCTCAATTATAAACTTTCCGACCGTTTTAGCATAGTGGCCGGACCATCGTTGGTTTGGAATCATCTGAACGATGGAACAATATTTCATAAACCTTCCTTCTCCTTTTATAACACTGAACTTAATTCGAAGAGCAAATTGCTGATAGGGCTTAATGCAGCGGTAAGATATCAGTTTGGAAAATAATAATAAAAAGAATCCTGACAATCATCAGATTATCGTGATTTTTTTGTGCGGCTGAAGGGACTCGAACTCGCGCTAAACGGAGGCCTTTAGCTTGCATAGTCAAAGGCTAAACTTAAGAATTTCAATCATGAATATCAGTCAATATTGGTTTCAAAAGTTACTCTAAAAATTATAACACTGTTAAACATTCAATTTTAGATAAAAATATATGGTAAACATTAGGAAAAAGTAACATAATACGTTACCTTTGTATAGCTGTTTGAACTGATAAATCTATTGCCTATGAAAAGAGTATTCAAAGTAAAAGAAATTATTTCAATTCTTATAAATCAAGGTTGGTACATGGATAGACAAAACGGAACGAGTCATAGACAATTCAAACACCCAAGTATTCGCAGTACTGCAACCGTTAATGGAAAACTATCGGATGTTGTTTGGATTGAGAACTTAAAAAGCATTGAACGTCAAACTGGAATTAATTTTAAAAATTTTGCGGATTAGTGCAATATTTTCGACTTATCAAAAGTAATAATATAATATTTAAAAATATGAAAACTCTTAAAGTAATTGTATATAAAGCAGGTACGGGTATCTCTGCTCACATACCAGAAGTTGACGGCTTTGTTATTGCAAGTGAATCAATGGAAAAACTTAGAAAAGATTTATTCGCAGCACTTCAATTTCATATAGAAGGATTATATCCCGAAGAACATAAAGCTTGGATGAATGAACCATACAATTTTGAGTACGTTTTTCATGATATTCCCTCTTTGGTAGAAGGATATAATGGTTTAATCAGTCAAAGTAGTTTAGCGCGAATTTCGGGTATTAATGAAAGTCAAATGAGACAATATGCATTGGGTATTAAAAAGCCCAGTAAGAAAATTGCCTCTCGGATAGAAAACGGTTTAAAAAAATATGCAGATGAACTTAAGTCTATTACTTTTGCGTAATTTATTATTCGACTGAAATTCAACTATGAAGTTTAGCCGATTTTGTTTGTAGTGTTGTGAATAAAATTAGCCGTTGCTGTTTACTTTTGTACAATTCTTTGACTTGTAACTCTTATGAAAAAAAAATCCCGACAATCATTAGATTATCGGGATTTTTCGTGCGGCTGAAGGGACTCGAACCCCCACGCCTCTCGGCACCAGATCCTAAGTCTGGCGCGGCTACCAATTACGCCACAGCCGCATTCAGTACGTATTTCGGGTGCAAAGATACACTCTTTTTTGGGATTGACAAGTGTTTATTCAAAGTTTGATGTTTAAAAGTTTGATGTTTGAACGTTTTTGGGTTTGCTTCTCAACTAAGGAATTCAATTTAAACAGATAACTCCCACAACACGAAACATCAAACTTTTCAAACTTCCTATTGTCTCAATGTTTTTGCCATTCTAAACTCTAAACTCAAAAACGCTTTATCCAGTAATTCGAGATGGGAAGCACGGATTGGATTGATATCAATTCCACCGCGACGAGTGTACATGGCTGCTACCATCAATTTCTTAGCCTCAAAAATATCAAAGAATCGTTTGTAAATCATTTCCACTACTTCTTCGTGAAAATGGTTTTCCATGCGAAATGAAACCAGATATTCCATTATAGAGGCTAAATCAATCTCATGCCTGGTTGTAATTTCAACAAACAAATCGCCCCAGTCTGGTTGGTTGGTTACGCGGCAATTGGAACGTAATAAATCAGAACGAAAAGCATAGTGCCGGATTGTATCCGTTTTTTTACTGCGAAGCAGTTCAGGAGACTCTTTGAAGCGCGTAAAGATAATGGATTCCTGTTTTTCAAGCGGTACCATCCCGGCTAAATCAGCAGTCTTTAATTGAGGAAAAACTTCCTGAACCTGACTATCTGCATCAAATAAAATTACACGGACTTCGGTTTGTAATAAACCAGCTAAGTCACCTGTAATTGTATCTGTTACCCGTTTAACGGCTTCGGATATGGTTTTTCCAAAGCTATACATATTGAAAGCATTGAGATATAATTTCAGGGATTTTGATTCCACCAGAAAGGGACTGTCGGCTGAATAAATCAATTTCATTACGCGCGAAACTGGTAATCCGTTGTCGGTGAGAAAGGAAAGTTCGTAACAGTTCCACACATCGAACCCAACGAAAGGCAAATGTGCTTCGTTAATGCCGTAGTGTTCGCGATTTTCGGAACGAGGAATACGAAATAACAAAGATGCATCGTACTTTTCGGGTGTCGAAGCAGTCTTTCCGAGGATTGTATCGTTTATATCAAATTGCATTGTTTCTAATAAAATACTTTTCCAAAGTTATAAGCTTTGGAAAATTTATAAAATTATTTGATTATTAAGCTCTAAAATACCAGGTCGAAAATTGGTCTGCATTTATTTTCCAACCAACTTTTTTCATTATCATTTAAATAAGGTGAAAGTATATCATACACTTTTTGATGGTAATCATCAATCCATTCTACCTCATTGTTTTCAAGCATATAAACGTCAATCAATTCTGTATCAATCGGAAAAAGTGTCAAAGTTTCAAATTGCAGGAATTGTCCGAATTCGGTTTTTTGAGCGGGAATCACATGTACCAGATTTTCGATACGGATGCCATATTCGTTGGTACGGTACATTCCTGGTTCGTTGGAAATCATCATGCCAAGCTGCAAGACAGTCGGGTTTTCGTCCATACGGATACTTTGCGGGCCTTCATGAACGCAAAGAAAATGACCTACGCCGTGACCGGTTCCATGACCATAATTCAAACCTAATTCCCACATAGCTTTACGTGCCAGAATATCAAGTTGTGAACCACGCGTTCCTGCAGGAAAAATAGCTTTTGCGAGTGCAATATGACCTTTAAGTACTAAAGCATTGTCCGTTTTTTGTTCAGTTGTAGGAGTTCCAAGTGCAATCGTACGGGTAATGTCTGTAGTTCCGTCCAGGTATTGACCGCCAGAATCGAGCAATAAGATATTAGCTGCTTTGAGTTTAAACTCTGTTTCGGGCTGAGCATTATAATGTACGATGGCACCATGTGCAGCATATCCGGCTATGGTTCCGAAGCTTTCGCCCACAAAATTTTCCTGTTCACTACGGAATTCACGTAGTTTGTCGGAAATAGAAATTTCAGATAAATTACCTTCATCCAGATTTTCCTCCAACCACATAAAAAAGCGAGTCAATGCAACTCCATCTTTCTGCATAGCACAACGAACGCCGGCTATTTCTACGTCATTTTTAATGCTTTTCAGTTTAAAAACTGGTGACATGGCATTACGTATGGCACAATCAGTTGGAATAGACTCGAACAAAGCTTGGTTCAGTTTGCCACCATCCACCAACACCGCTTTCGAACATGTAAGTTGTTTCAAAGTTTCGTATATTTCATTATAAGCAGCAATTTCAACACCCTGACTTTTAAGATAATCACTCGTTTCAGGTGTAACTTTCTCAGGAGAAATAAACAAAGTTGCTTTATTCTCTTCAATCAATGCATAGGAAATAACTACAGGATTGTAATCCACATCATTCCCACGTATATTAAACAACCAGGCAATATCATCCAAAGCTGAAATAACGAACACATCGGCATGTGCTTTTTTCATTTCGGCACGCAACAAATTAATTTTTTCAACTGCTGATTTCCCGGCATATTTAGTTTCGAAAACATAGAAAGGCTGCAAAGGCAAAGAAGGACGATTGGCCCAGACTATAGCGGGTAAATCGATGGAAACTAATTCCACATTACTCATTTTCAGTTCTGATTTCATGGATGAATAGGCATTGAGCGAGAACATTTGTGAATTCACTCCTACCCTATCACCGGCTTTCAGTTGCGTGGCTAACCATGGCAAAATTTCCAATGTTTCGGGCAAACCTTGTTTCATCAATTCAATACTGGTTCCTTCGAGTTGTTCAGCTGCATGAAGGAAATAACGGGAATCTGTCCACAAACCTGCTCCGGTCAAAGTTACGACAGCTGTTCCTGCCGAGCCATCGAAACCCGAAATCCATTCACGTTCTTTCCAATAATCAGCTATATATTCACTGGCATGCGGATCGGTTCCTGGAATAATGCAAGCTGATATTCCTTGATGTTTCATGGCTTCGCGAAGCAATAAAATTCGTTTAATTATTTGTTCCATATATTTTTTTAATAGTTGACAATTGAGTTGTACAAAGATAGATAATAACAAAAGAAAATCATAAAAAAATGGAAAATTATTCATAAAAGTATTTTGCGTAAGGTTTATATTGCAACACAAGTTGATTTTCGTATCTTTGCAAGTTCTAAAAAAAAACAGTTTTGACAACAGAAACCAACATACACCCACCTGAAACAACTGAATATGTAGATGTTATCGGCGCTCGGGTTCACAATTTAAAAAATATCGATGTTTCCATTCCCCGCGATGCTTTGACCGTGATTACCGGATTGAGTGGAAGTGGAAAATCATCCCTGGCATTTGACACTATTTTTGCTGAAGGACAACGCCGTTATATTGAAACTTTCTCAGCTTATGCACGGAGTTTTCTGGGCACCATGGAACGTCCTGATGTGGATAAAATAACAGGACTGAGTCCGGTTATTTCCATCGAACAAAAAACTACCAATAAAAATCCGCGTTCGACCGTTGGAACCACCACCGAAATATACGACTTTCTGCGTTTGCTTTTTGCTCGTGCAGGTGAAGCTTTTTCGTATGTTACCGGCGAAAAGATGGTGAAATATTCCGAAGATCAGATTGTGGATTTGATACTAAAGGATTACGAAGGGAAAAAGACTTTTCTTTTGGCACCTTTGGTTCGTGGACGAAAAGGACATTATAAAGAATTGTTCGAACAAATACGCAAAAAAGGATATTTACACGTGCGTATCGACGGCGAAATACGTGAAGCCACACATGGACTTAAACTCGACCGTTACAAAAACCACGACATTGAAGTAGTTATCGACCGATTGGAAGTTAGCGAAAAAGATCGCAAACGCCTGAAAGAATCGATGCAAAAAGCCATGCAACAAGGTAATGGCATCGTAATGTTGTTGGAAAAAGATGCTGAAACGGTTCGCTATTTTAGTAAGATGTTAATGTGTCCCACCAGCGGCATTTCGTATGACGAACCTGCACCTCATAATTTTTCGTTCAACTCACCACACGGAGCCTGTCCACGCTGTAAAGGTCTCGGTTTTGTGAACGAAATTGACATGGATAAAATTGTGCCCGACAAGAAAATCAGCATTTATAATGGAGGTATTTCGCCACTTGGAAAACATAAAAGCAGTACTATTTTCTGGCAAATAGAAGCCATACTTGAAAAATACGAATGTACCCTGAAATCACCTATTGCCGACATTCCTGACGAAGCAATGGATGAAATTATGAATGGGACATATGAAAGATTGCATATTAAAAATCAATCGCTTGGTACAAATTATTTTCAGAATTATGATGGCATCCTGAAATACATTGAAATGCAGCAGGATAACGGTGCTTCGGCTACCGAACAAAAATGGGCAAATCAGTATTCCAAATCTATCAAATGTCCGGAATGTAATGGCACTAAATTGCGCAAAGAATCGCTACATTTTCGCATGCATGATAAAAATATAGCCGAACTGGCAGCCATGGATATTGCTGAACTATCGGCATGGTTGGAAAATGTGGAACAATTTTTATCTGAAAAACAAAAAGCCATTGCGGTGGAAATTTTGAAGGAAATTCGTACACGTCTTCAATTTTTGTTGGATGTCGGATTGACTTATCTTTCTCTCAACCGTAGTTCACATTCTCTTTCAGGTGGTGAAAGTCAACGTATTCGGCTGGCTACGCAAATCGGATCACAATTGGTGAATGTACTTTATATTCTCGACGAACCTAGCATTGGATTACATCAACGCGATAATCAACGGTTGATTCGTTCGCTGAAGCAACTCCGTGACACAGGCAATTCGGTTATTGTGGTAGAACACGACAAAGATATGATGATGGCAGCTGATTATGTTGTAGATCTTGGTCCTCATGCCGGAAGATTGGGCGGGGAAGTGGTATTTTCGGGAACACCGGAAGAAATGTTGAAAGCCGACACGCTGACTTCAGCCTATCTGAATGGAACTAAACGAATTGAAATTCCTGAAAAACTTCGTCCGGGCAATGGAGATTACTTAACTATTAAAGGAGCACGGGGTAACAACCTGAAAAATATTAATGTGACTTTTCCACTTGGAAAAATGATTTGTGTTACGGGAGTTTCGGGAAGCGGAAAATCGACACTGATCAACGAAACCCTACAACCTATTCTGAGCCAATACTTCTATCGTTCATTGCAAGATCCTTTGCCTTACGACAGTTTCGAAGGAATAGATAATATTGACAAAGTAGTGGAAGTTGATCAATCGCCTATTGGTCGTACACCTCGCTCCAATCCTGCCACTTACACCAGCGTTTTTTCTGATATTCGGAATGTATTTGTGACCTTGCCAGAAGCCAAAATCCGAGGTTACAAACCCGGACGGTTTTCGTTTAATACAGCTGGAGGAAGATGCGAAGTTTGTGGTGGAAATGGCTATAAAACCATAGAAATGAATTTCTTGCCTGATGTATATGTACCCTGTGAAAGTTGCAACGGGAAACGTTATAACAAAGAAACACTCGAAGTGCGCTTTAAAGGAAAATCCATTGCTGATGTACTGAATATGACCATCGATCAGGCGGTAGATTTTTTTGAAAACCAACCTTCAATTCTGAATAAAATTAAAACTTTGCAAGATGTAGGTTTGGGTTATATTAAACTCGGACAATCGAGCACCACACTTTCGGGTGGTGAAAGTCAACGGGTAAAATTAGCCACTGAACTTTCCAAGCGCGACACGGGGAAAACCTTGTATATTCTGGACGAACCGACAACAGGATTACATTTTGAAGATATCCGCGTGTTACTTGGCGTACTTAATCGCCTGGTAAACAAAGGAAACACGGTGATTGTTATAGAGCATAACATGGATGTTATAAAAGTGGCCGATCATATTATCGACATTGGGCCGGAAGGTGGAAGTGCCGGTGGATATGTGATTTGCTCGGGAACACCACAACAAGTGGCACAACATCCGAAAAGTGAAACAGGACGGTTTTTAAAATTCGAGCTTAAAACGGTTCTCGGTAAACTGAAAGGAAAACAATAGGAATCAGTTTTTATATCATTTAAAACAAGAACATTAACTACAAAATTACAATAACAATTTATTATAAATACTTACTTTGAAAGACATTGTGTATCTTTGGAGTCCAAAACTACTAAAATTACAACACAACTTTTATCGTACCGGTTAATCTCCCGATTATTATTGGGATCAAACATTAAACAAATTTTTATCATGCATCCAAAATTAAAACCAATTGTATACGGATTAGGCGTATTTGTAGTTTATGCCATATTAGTTTATGCTTTACGATATTTCTCTCACAGCGTGCCTTTTGATGCAAAGTATTTAGGCATCTATACAAACAAAGATTTATATACGGGACTAGGCATTGCTGTATTAATGACATATATGCATATTCGGAAGACCGGGGGGAAATAAGAAATTAGACAATGTGATAATTTGATGATGAAAAGATGAGAGAAAAAGAAAAAAATAATTAGCATGACTGAAATTATAAACTATATACTTGGGTTTTTGTTGGGAGAACAAGTTTCACCCGAAATAATATCACAAATTGGTTACACATCTGACTCAATGGAGTTTCATCGATATAAACTCGTGATATTACCTTCTCCATTTTTCGACAATGATTTTTATGGAACCGAACTTTCGCTACCACAATTACCTTTACAAATATGGGAAGAGACACCTATACTTTTTGGACAACCTACAACAGAAACGATAGGCGAGACGATTATTCTACATGCTGATATAGTGGCAAGTACCTATTTTCTGATTACCCGTTATGAAGAAATGATACGTCGCGATTATCGGGACATACACGGACGTTTCCCCGGGAGTGAATCATTACCATACAGGGCTGGATTTATAGATTCACCCCTTGTAGAAGAATACGGAAAAATATTGCGGTCGCATCTTCGGGAAGCGGGTTGCGAAGTTGCAGAACCACCAAAAAACATTCGAAAGGTTTATCTCACACACGACTTAGATCAATTGGCTCATTATCGGAATATCCGTGGATTTTTGGGTGGGCTTTTACGTGGAATAAGGCGACCTAAAGAAGGGAATAGAGCCATCAGAAGTTTTTGGGGTGGACTACATTACGATCCTTGGTACACTTTTCCCTGGTTGTTTACTTTAGATAACGCTGCTAAAAAGGCATTGGGAACGAAACGTTGTGAGACGATACTATTTATCAGGGCTGGTGGCGGAATTGGGAAAGAAGATCAACCGATCATGTTGTTTCATACTCCCGATTTCCAAACACTTATAAAACTATGTAAAGAAAAAAATATCACATTGGGATTGCATGCCAGCTACGAAGCCGGAATATATCCGAAACGAATTACCGATGAGAAAAAGCATTTAGATCGAATCTCAAAAAAGAAAACACTTTACAATCGCCATCATTATTTAGACGCCCGCGAACCTGAAGATATGCAGGCTTTAATAGATGCAAAAATTACCGATGATTTTACCTTGGGCTATGCTGATGTAGCCGGATTTCGACTTGGAACCTGTCGTTCGGTAAAATGGATTAATCCGATAACACAAAAACTCACATCACTCACTTTACATCCCCTTACAATTATGGATAGCAGCTTGAGCGATAAACGATATATGTTTTTAAATGCACACGAGGCGTATGAATATTGTATTCAATTAATAAACGTAGTGGAAAGCTGGAACGGCGAATTGGTAATACTATGGCACAACACTTCGGTAGAAAAAATACCTCAATCTTACCACCGGAATTTATACGAAAAGTTAATTGAATATTTGAAAACGAAATAATATGCAAAAAACGGCCATTGTGTGCGTTACGAATGATTTAAGTACCGACCAACGTGTTAACAAAACCTGTATGACACTTCAAAAATGTGGCTATTGGGTAATTGAAACCGGACGACTGTTACCAGAAAGTTTGCCATTGGAACGTTCGTATTTCACTCTACGAAAAAAATTATGGTTTCGGAAAGGACCACAATTTTATGCTGAATTCAATATCCGATTGTTCATTTATTTAATGACTGCAGAAGTTGATTTGATTTTCGCAAACGACCTTGATACACTTCCTGCTGCTTATATGGCTGCAAAGTTTCGTAATAAGAGACTTGTTTACGATACACACGAATACTTCACCGAAACTCCAGAACTGGTAAGTCGCCCCAGAACACAAGCAATCTGGAAAAAATTCGAAGATTATTTATTCCCAAAATTAACTGATATACTGACAGTAAATGCTTCTATTGCGAAACTCTATGGCGACAAATACAACAAAACGGTTCATGTAAGTCGTAATATCCCACCTACTTTTGCGCCGGAACGACTTAAAACCCGGATTGAATTAGGTTTACCCGAGAATAAACGCATCATGATTCTGCAAGGAACAGGGATTAACATACAACGTGGAGCAGAAGAAACAGTATTGGCAATGCAATATCTCGAAAATGTAGCTTTGTTAGTTGTTGGAAGTGGTGACGTATTCCCGACTCTACATAAAATGGTGAAAGAACACAACTTGCAGGACAAAGTAATATTCAAAACAAAAATGCCTTTTGCCGAACTACGCCAATATACCATGAACTGCGATCTTGGACTGGCTATTGACAAAGACACCAACCTGAATTATCATTTTTCCTTACCCAATAAACTGTTCGATTATATTCATTCAGGAATACCAACTCTTTCGTCGGGTTTGGTGGAATTGAAACAAATTATCGACCAATACGACATAGGATACTATATTCAGAACCACGATCCAAAACATATTGCATCAGTCGTAGAAGGTATTTTCGCTAATGAAACTAGATATAATATCGTGAAACAAAATACCGTGAAAGCAAAAAAAGAATTATGCTGGGAAAAAGAGGAGAAGGTATTAATGGGAATTATCGGCAAAAAGTAATTAGTGCTATTTGAAGTTTTTCAAAATAAAATATTAGCAAAATCTAAAAAGTGATATCCATCCTTATCCCAACATATAATTACAACATCACCCGTCTGGTAGCCGATTTGCACCAACAGGCGTTGGAGACTTATGTCGATTTTGAAATTATCGTGATGGAAGATGGTTCGAAACTTTATGTAGAAGAAAACAAAGCGGTTAATGACTTTGAGTTTTGCCGGCAGATTGTTTTGGATGAAAATATTGGTCGTTCAGCAATTCGCAATAAATTGGCAGATAAAGCAAAATACGATCATTTGCTGTTTATGGATTGTGATGCTGAAGTCTGTTCGGAACATTATGTGGAGAAATACGTTGCTTTTTGCAAAGAAGAATGTGTGGTGATTGGTGGAACATCATATGACCCTGACGAAAATGATCCCCGCTACAGTCTGCGTCTGACTTATGGTCGTCAACGTGAAGCACGTTCGGCCGTTGAACGCAATAAAAACAACTTTGCCACATTCAATTTTCTGATTTCCAAATCTATTTTTAATCTCGTGCGCTTCGATGAAAACATACTTGGTTATGGACATGAAGACATGCTTTTCGGGCATCAATTACATCAGCTTGGTTTTGAAATTCTTCATATTGAAAATCCTCTTATTCACAAAGGACTTGACAACAATGAAACTTTTCTTCGCAAAACGGAAGAAGGAACTAGAAATTTATTCCTGCTTTACCAAACCGGACGGTATCCCTTTTTGGCGAACGAATCGAAATTATTGAACATATACGTTCGAATCAACAAATTAAAATTAATCCGTTTATTTGCACTGAAGTTTGACCTGACGAAACAATTATTTCGTTGGTTACTATGCCGAAAATCGCCATCATTACTACTCTATGATCTCTACAAGATACTTTTTATGTGCAAAACATCCTTGACAAAATGACAAGATGTCAGCGATACAAACAAACTATTCAGATAGAAAACTTTTATTTTGTCAAAACTGACACGAATATGCATTGGCACAAATTCTGTAAAGCATTGAATACAATCGAGAATCATGTAATGTAATTAAAAATTATATTTTACTCAAATTTATTTACCTACGAACTTTCAAACTCCTCAAACATTTCAAATAAAAAATATATAATTTAAAACTGAAAAATATGAATATTAAGCCATTAGCCGACCGCGTGTTGGTAAAACCTGCCGCTGCAGAAGAAAAAACAATCAGTGGAATCATTATTCCTGATTCAGCCAAAGAAAAACCTTTGAAAGGTGAAGTTTTAGCCGTAGGTAACGGAACAAAAGACGAGGAAATGGTAGTTGCCGTTGGCAATACCGTATTGTTTGGTAAATATGCCGGACAAGAATTAGAATGGGAAGGTGTTAAATACCTGATCATGAAACAATCGGATATTTTGGCTATTATCTAATACGCTAATTTGAGAATTCAAAAAATATAACAACAAATAACTGTGTACTAGTTTACTTGTCTACTCGTTTACTAATAAAACCTGTGACTCGTAACTTGTAACTCGTAACTAAAAAGAAATATGTCTAAAGAAATTTTATTCAATCTCGATGCTCGCGATCAACTTAAAAAAGGGGTTGACGAGTTGGCAAATGCCGTAAAAGTAACGCTTGGGCCAAAAGGTCGCAATGTAATTATCGAGAAAAAATTCGGTGCACCACATATTACCAAAGATGGTGTGACAGTGGCCAAAGAAATTGAGTTGGAAGATCCATTTCAAAACCTTGGAGCACAACTTGTAAAAGAAGTGGCTTCGAAAACAGGCGACGATGCAGGTGACGGTACAACAACTGCTACTGTTTTGGCACAATCAATTGTAAGCGTTGGTATGAAAAACGTTGCTGCAGGTGCAAATCCAATGGATTTGAAACGCGGTATCGACAAAGCGGTGATTGAAGTAGTAAAAAGCATTGCAGCACAAGCGAAAGTGGTAGGTGATAACTACGAACAAATTGAACAAGTTGCTTCTATTTCGGCTAACAATGATGCAGCAATTGGTAAATTGATTGCCGATGCTATGCGCAAAGTATCGAAAGACGGCGTAATCACTATTGAAGAAGCCAAAGGAACTGACACTCATATTGAAGTAGTGGAAGGTATGCAATTCGACCGCGGATACATTTCGCCTTATTTCATTACCAATACCGAAAAAATGGAAGTGGAAATGGAAAAGCCTTACATTCTTATCCACGACAAAAAAATATCGAACCTCAAAGAATTACTTCCAATTTTGGAACCAGCTGTTCAGTCGGGTCGTCCATTGTTGATTATTGCTGAAGATGTGGATAGCGATGCATTGACGACATTGGTAGTAAACCGCTTACGTGCTTCTTTGAAAATCTGTGCTGTAAAAGCTCCCGGATTTGGTGATCGTCGTAAAGAAATGCTCGAAGACATTGCTATCCTGACCGGTGGCGTGGTTATTTCGGAAGAAAAAGGCATTAAATTGGAACAAGCTACACTTGAAATGCTTGGTACAGCTGAAAAAGTTACCGTAAATAAAGATAACACAGTGATTGTAAACGGTGCAGGTGAAAAAGAAGCCATAGCAAATCGTGTGACTCAAATTAAAGCACAAATTGCTGCTACCACTTCAGATTACGACCGCGAAAAACTACAGGAACGCTTGGCTAAATTAGCCGGTGGTGTTGCTGTACTTTATGTTGGTGCTGCTTCGGAAGTAGAAATGAAAGAGAAAAAAGACCGCGTGGACGATGCACTTTGTGCAACCCGTGCAGCTATCGAAGAAGGAATTGTTCCCGGTGGTGGTGTGGCTTATATCCGAGCGATCGCTTCGTTGAGTACCATCAAAGCAGTGAACGATGATGAACAAACCGGTGTCGAAATTATCAAACGTGCTATCGAAGAACCATTGCGTCAAATTGTATTTAATGCAGGTAAAGAAGGCGCAGTAGTAGTTCAAAAGGTTCTTGAAGGAAAAGATGACTTCGGATACAATGCTCAAACCGATAAATACGAACACTTCTTCAAAGCAGGTGTAGTTGATCCTGCTAAAGTTTGCCGTGTAGCTTTGGAAAATGCAGCTTCTATTGCAGGTATGTTCCTTACAACCGAATGTGTAATCACTGAAAAGAAAGAAGATAACGCAGCTCCACAAATGCCTATGGGCGGTGGAATGGGTGGAATGATGTAAGATCGAAAAGAAAAATCTCCGAACGACTTAGGTTGTTCGGAGATTTTTTTTCATTAAATTTTAGTCTTTCCTACCACGCACCAATCTCATCCAGAAATAACATACCACCGAACCCTCTATTCGGACGATCGTCAGGACAAATTCCTGCGTTTTTTATAAATACTTTTATAAATCGCACTTCTACAGAAGGGAAAGTTAGTTCTGGACGTATCATTTCCCAGATTTTTGATGAAGTAGGGGGTATTTGTTTTTCGGCCAGGAGTTGATATTCGACACCATCTACCGAACCAAATAATTTAATTTCGGGAGAAAGATCTGCGCATAAGGCAGGTGCACTGAGCAATCCCACTGAAAATCGTTCGACAGACTGATTTGTTTTCATATCCACTACAATTTCTGCATCCGATCCATGAGCTATACCTACCCATTGGCTAGTAACTATTGTATTTCCCAATATACCATCAGTCAATGCATTTATATTTCCTCCATCATACCAGGTATTTTTAATTTTTTGAGTGTAAGTTAATCCTGTCAATTTGCTAACCTGAAATAATTTTGACATCGGTTTACCCAGCTGTTTTCCATTTACAAAAGCTGCAGCTGTAATTGTGCTTGTTTCGTTCAGTGTAATTGGTGAAATGTACATCGCATCCTTTACGGTTGGTGTTTTACCATTTGTTGTGTAGTATATTTGAACATCGAAAAGGTCGCACATGAGAGCTATTTGCAACTTATTGTCTGAATTAAAATTTGTTTGAAACTGTACATCGAAAAAAGCTTTGGAAGGCTTTATATTCAACTGATTGTAACGCTCGAATTGAGAAATCATCCGTTTACGAAACGAATCCCAGTTGCGGTTATTTTTACTTCCCCACAACACCTCCGACATGGCCGCCACGCGCGGGAATGCCATATATTCCACACTTTCGGTCGAAGGCATATATTCTGTCCAAACATTGGCTTGCGCTCCTAACACATGCTTAGCTTCATCTTCGGTAAGGTCAGCCGGAATCGGTTCGAACTGATAAACGGTTTGTAAAGGTAAATATCCACCAATGGTAGTGGGCTCTGTTGCGGGATCAGCTTGATATTTGTCGAAATAACAATAGGCTCCCGGTGTCATAATTACATCGTGCCCGGATTTTGCTGCAGCAATACCACCAAGTATTCCTCTCCACGACATCACAGTGGCATTGGGAGCTAATCCACCATCAAGTATTTCGTCCCAACCAATAATCTGACGACCTTTAGAATTTACAAATTTTTCAATACGCTCTACGAAATAACTTTGAAGACCATTTTCATCTTTTAAATTCAAGGTTTTAATTAATGACTGACAATCAGGACAAGTCTTCCATCTGTCTTTCGGACATTCATCACCTCCGATATGAATATAGTTGGAAGGGAAAATTGCCATAATTTCAGTCAAAACATCTTCCAAAAAAGTAAAAGTCGATTCCCGCGGACAATAAACTTCCGGAAAAATACCCCAACGAGTTGCAACTTTTATAGTTGAATCCTTTTTACACGAAAGATAAGGATAAGAAGCTATGGCCGCTTGTGCATGACCCGGTAATTCAATTTCGGGAATCACTGTAATATAACGTTCTTTGGCATAAGCTACAACTTCTCTGGCTTCATCTTGTGTATAAAAGCCACCGTAAGGCTTTCCATCGAATTGTTGAGGAAAACGCTCGTCATAATTTCCAACCAGTGTTTCATCGCGTTTTGAACCAACTTCAGTCAGACGGGGATATTTTTTGATTTCAATACGCCATCCCTGATCTTCTGTAAGATGCCAGTGAAAACTATTGAACTTATGAATGGCCATGGCATCGATGTATTTTTTGATAAATTCCACAGGAAAGAAATGACGTCCTACATCCAAATGCAATCCACGATAGACAAAACGGGGTGCATCATCAATTAAAACAGATGGAGCAGTCCATATTCTCACATTTGTCTTTTTCTTACCGTAAATTTCAGTGGGTAATAATTGATAAAGGGTTTGTAAACCATAGAAAAAACCATTTCCAGCTTGTGCTTCAATTCGAATGGTTTTGGGAGAGATATTCAATCGATAGGCTTCAGTAGTTTCGGGAGAAAGGGCATTTGATTGAAAGATTATCGTATTGGTGGTGTCGATATTGGAGCTGATATCACGAACAACCAATCTCATTCCGGAAACCAAAGCGAATTGATTCGAAAACTGTTGTGCTAATTTCAGCACTTCAACTTGCTGAAAAGAACAGAAAATGACAGTTCGTTTATTAATAGTAAATGTTCCTTTTTGAGGTATCAACTTTTGCGGATAGGGAATAATGTTATATTCATTAGTGGCAAACGAACGAAATGAACAACATCCAAAGAGCATGAAAACTGTGAAAAAACAGGATAGAAAAAAGGAAGATGATTTAAACATATTACAGCCATTTTAGAATTTTAGTTGCACAAATATACAACCTTTTACGATAGTAATAATCAAAAAAACCTTGAAAAGCAGAACAATTTTACTGAGATAATTTAAATATCACTTAACTTTCCATTAGATACGAACCTATATCTGGCTAAATATCAATACAATGAAAATAATACATCAACTTATTTAAAAATAAAAGCGAACTTGGTCAATCGAAAAAGAATAATTTCTTACTTTAGTGCTCTGAAAACTAACAATAAAAAGGCATGTTAATAATTGGAATTGCGGGTGGAACAGGTTCAGGAAAATCAACTGTTGTACGCAAAATTTTAGAGCGTTTACCTCAGGGAGAAGTAGTAATTCTTCCTCAAGATTCTTATTACCGCGATAGCGGACATTTACCTCTGGAGGAACGATTAGAAATCAATTTTGATCATCCAGATTCGATTGAGTTTGAACTTCTTGTAAAACACCTGAAAGAACTTAAAAAAGGAAAAAACATTGAGCAACCAATTTATTCATATCTGACATGTACGCGTGCCATCGAAACTATTCCCATTCAACCATGTCATGTAATAATCATTGAGGGAATTTTAGTGCTCACAAATCCTGATTTGCGTAAAATGATGGATCTGAAAGTTTTTGTTGATGCAGATGCTGACGATCGATTAATTCGGGTTATCAACCGGGATATTGAGGAACGCGGACGATCGGTAAACAAAGTGATGGAACGGTATGAAAGCACAGTAAAACCTATGCATCTCCAGTTTATTGAACCTTCAAAGCGTTTTGCTGATTTAATAATACCTCAAGGTGGAAATAACCATATCGCTATCGATATTTTGACAAAATATATAGAGAATAATCTGAAATAGTAAGTAGTTGGTAGTAAGAAGCAGGTAGTTGAAAAAACAAGAACACGAAACGCTAAACACCGAACTTTTGAAACCTTTTGAAACCTTTTGAAACCTTTCAAACTGAAAAATTATGCAACGAAACGATTTACTAAAAATCATGTTTTTGGATATCGAAACGGTTCCTCAAACATCCGACTTTTCGGAATTGTCCAATGAGTTAGTTCATATTTGGGAAGATAAATTTAATCTGATTCACAAACGTATGCCGGAGAAATACAGCGAAGAAACTACTCCGGCAGAAGCATATAATAATAGTGCCGGAATTTATTCCGAATTTGGAAAAATCGTTTGTATTTCTGTTGGATTCATCCATTTTCAAGGCATTGAAATGCATTTTAAGACAAAATCATTTGCCGGAGATGATGAGAAACAATTACTAACAGAATTTATGGAACTGATTGTCAAGTTTTGCACCACCAGGGAACATACTGTTTGCGGTCATAATATTAAAGAATTTGACATTCCCTACATTTGCAGGCGTATGTTGATTAACGGACTGGTTTTACCTCCGATTTTCCAGATAGCCGGCAAAAGACCTTGGGAAATCCCCTTTATCGACACCTTGGAATTGTGGAAATTTGGTGATTATAAAAACTATACATCCTTAAAACTTTTGACTGCAGTTTTTGGTATCCCAACTCCAAAAGACGATATTGATGGTAGTCAGGTGGCACAGGTTTATTACAAAGAAAAAAATATTGAACGCATAGCTACTTATTGCCAAAAAGACGTGTTGGCAACTGCTCAGGTATTTCTACGAATGAATGGAATGGAAGTAATTAAAGAGGAAAATATTCAACACGTATAAAAAATTTACAATTTATTTACTCCCGAAGCTATCGGGACAGGGGGTCGCTACCAACTACCGACTAATAACTATGCGAAACAAGAATCTACTATTACTCCTGCTTTTTTCTGTTATTTTGTTTGCATCATGCAGGCAGAATAAAAAGGAGTTGCCTGTCGTTTCTGTTTCCTACGATTTAAAAGATATTGTTGCTTCCGACACCCTGCGTGTTGCCACTATGTATGGTTCGACTTCTTATTTCCTGTATCGGGATGAATTTATGGGATATGACTACGAAATGGCAACAAATTTAGCTAAAGATTTGAAAGTGAATCTAAAATTAAGTATTGCCAAAAGTGAAAAAGAGATGATTCAACTTCTTCAGGAACGGAAAGTTGATATTGTATGTTATAACATGATTGAAACCAAAAAATTAAAACAACTTTTCAAATTTGTACTACCACAGACCGACTGCTATCAGGTTTTAGTTCAAAACATGGGCGTAAAACCACTATTGGAAGTAACCGAATTAGCCGATAAAAGTGTGTACGTAAAAGCAAACAGTATATTTCATCAACGATTGAAAGCACTGAACGATGAAATTGGAGGAACAATTAATATCGTAATAGCTGCCGACTCACTCTCAAACGAAGATTTGATAGACATGGTAGGCGAAAAGAAAATCAAATACACACTGGCTTATCACAATTTGGCTTTGCTTCATAAATCATTCTACAAACGTCTCGATTGCCGCATGCCTGTTGGATTCAATCAACACAATGGATGGATGATTCGCACAGGAAGTCCCGAATTGCAAAAAGCTATAGATAATTGGGAAAAACTACCCGAAATAGTAGAAATGCAATCCAAACTTTTCAGAAAGTACTGGGAAGAAAGTCCTTATTTTTCGCAACTCAAGGTAAAAATTCCCAAAGGAGCAATTTCTCCTTACGACCATTTGTTTAAAAAATATGCTTCCCTTATCAATTGGGATTGGCGGCTGCTTGCTTCTCTTGCTTTTCACGAATCACGATTCGATGCGTCGCAAGTATCCTGGGCTGGAGCAGCAGGTCTTATGCAATTGATGCCTCGCACCGCAGCTAATTTTGGACTCGACAGGCAAACGGTATTTGATCCGGAAATGAATATCGAAGCAGGCGTGCAGTACATTAAAAGTTTGAATCTTTCTTTCCGCAAAGTGGAGAATAAAGATGAACGTATTAAATTTATTCTGGCAGGGTACAATTCCGGACCGGCACACATACTCGATGCCATGGCATTAGCCAAAAAATATGGAAAGAATCCACAAATTTGGTTCGATAATGTTGAGTACTTTCTTTTAAAGAAAAGCGATCCCGAATTTTATAATGATAAGGTAGTAAAATATGGATATTTTAGAGGAAAACAGACAGTATGTTATGTTCAGAACACCTTAGATACTTTCGAAAAATACCTGCAAAAAAAATAAGAGTTAGAAAAGTTCCGTGTTTTGTAATTATACATCACTTTGAAGAAACGAAATTGTAAATAGATAAATAGTAAATAATTATTATGCCAAACAGTGAAATAATTCTTATCAATATATCCGGAGATGATAAACCGGGAGTAACATCTGCCATTACTGAAATACTGGGAAAATATGATGCCACTATTCTGGATATTGGACAGGCCGATATACATCATACCCTTTCTTTGGGGATACTATTTAAAGTATCCAACCAATCGGATTCGGGCAATATTTTAAAAGAAGTACTTTTTAAATGCTCCGAATTAAATGTCAATGTACGCTTTACACCTGTCACATTGGACAGATATGACAATTGGGTAGCAGCACAGGGGAAAAGCAGATATATTGTCACGATACTTGGAAAGGTTATTACCGCTAAACAGTTGGCAATGGTAACAAAAACTGTTTCGGAACAAAATCTAAATATCGACTCGATAATTCGTCTAACCGGTCGACCATCAATTGAAAATGATGTAGATAATTCAACCCGTTCCTGCGTCGAATTATCGCTGCGTGGAACATTGATCGATAAAAATATACTCTCTTCACAGTTTATGCAATACAGTTCTGAACTAGGAATAGATATTTCATTTCAGAAAGATGATATGTACCGCCGCAATCGCCGTTTAATTTGTTTTGATATGGATTCTACACTTATTAAAACTGAGGTTATTGATGAACTGGCTGATCGTGCAGGAGTGGGCGAACAAGTCAGAATCATAACAGAATCGGCTATGCGTGGTGAAATTGATTTTGGTGAAAGTTTTAAGCAACGTGTGGCTTTATTGAAAGGATTAGATGAGAAAGTACTGGAAGAAATTGCACAAAACCTGCCCATAATGGATGGAGCAGAGCGATTGATTTCCATTCTGAAAAAAATTGGTTTTAAAGTTGCTATTCTCTCCGGGGGCTTTACATATTTCGGTAATATGCTCAAAAAACGCTTCGATGTGGATTATGTTTATGCCAATGAACTGGAAATAAAAGACGGAAAACTAACCGGAAATTATTTGGGCGATATTGTCGATGGCAAACGCAAAGCAGAATTATTAAAACTTATTGCTCAGGTAGAAAAAATAGATTTAGAACAAGTAATTGCTGTAGGTGATGGTGCCAACGATTTGCCCATGTTGAATATTGCCGGTTTAGGAATTGCCTTTCATGCTAAACCCAAAGTAATAGCCAATGCACAACAATCTATTTCCACTATTGGGCTGGATGGAGTTTTATATTTTCTGGGATTCAGGGATATACATATTGATAATTAAGTAACAGAGATAAGTGGTAAGAAATTAATAGTTGAGAATAAAAACCGGCAAGCGTGAAGTCGCTTCGCTCTATTGAAATTGATAATATAAAAAACATGAACAAGAAAAAAGCGATTATTATTGGCGCTACCGGAATGGTTGGGACACAACTCATCCAATTATTATTACAAAACAAATCATATTCCGAAATTATTTCCTTCGTGCGTCGACCAAGTGGTCTTATACACCCAAAACTAACCGAACAAATAATTAATTTTGATCAACCTGAAACATGGAGTAATTTAGTAACCGGCGATGTGCTTTTTTCGACTTTAGGCACAACCATAGCCCAAGCTAAAACAAAAGACGCACAATATAAAGTTGACTTTACATATCAATTCAATGTAGCTGAAATTGCAGCAGGAAATGGGGTAACAAATTATGTTTTAATATCGTCGGCAGGTGCCAATCCAAATTCAAAAACATTTTACATGAGCATGAAAGGTCAATTGGACGAGGCCGTGCAAGCATTACCATTTGATTATATCAGCATCATCCGTCCCGGTCAGTTGGAAGGTGAACGAAACGAGAAACGATTTGGTGAGAAAGTTGGATTAACAGTCATGCATGGATTAAACAAATTGGGATTGTTTAAACGTTATCAACCCATTAAAGCAACTAATGTAGCCAAAGCCATGATTCATGCAGCCCAGAACAGGCGGTCTGCAACCTACACCTTAGACGAAGTTCATAAACTGGCTAAATAATACTGTAATAATCTTTCATTTCCCCGCATTCTGATAAAGTTTGCGGGGTTTTTGTTTTAAACACTTGAATTTACAGAAAATATCACTTTCGAAAACAATTATAGACAATAAATCGTTTATTATTTCATTGATAAAAAACAAATTATCTTACTATTATTCTGAACTGTGTTATTTTTTTACACAAGTTTTATACTTTTATTGAAAGTTTTGCGTTTGTTAATTCCATAGACCAAGTGTATGCTTCAATGTGTAAGGACTATAATTCCCTACATCATTTTTTTTGAAGTAAATCAATATTTAAATTAGCTTTTATAAATTATACATTAATAATTTTGCATTTAAGCAACAATAAATTCAAAAACGTTAATTCATTATTGTTAATTATAAATCATTTTCATCTATCTTTGTACAAGTTTTAAACTTTAACCCTTGTTTTCATGAGAAAAATCATCCTGCTTAGTTCATTACTTCTTTTTATTACAATCTTCTCACAAGCTCAAAAATACACCATTAGCGGGTATATTACCGATGCCAAAAATGGAGAAACATTGATCAATGCATCTGTGTTTGATGCAAACACAGTTAAAGGAAATGTTAGTAATTCATACGGATATTACTCGCTCACTATTCCAAAAGCAAATGTTGAGATAGAATATTCGTATGTAGGTTATGCTACCCAAAACCGTATCTTTAAATTATCAAAAGATACAGTAATAAATATTCATCTGAACCAATCTACAGAACTCTCTGAAGTTACTATAATTGGCGCACGTAAAGAATTGGGTGTACAAGGTTCACAAATGAGTGCCATCGAAGTACCTATCAGTCAGATAAAGTCAATACCGAGTCTTTTTGGTGAAACAGATGTTATCAAAGCATTGCAATTGCTTCCGGGCGTAAAAGCAGGTACCGAAGGTGCAGCAGGAATGTATGTGCGTGGAGGTGGTCCGGATGAAAACTTATTATTACTTGATGGTGTTCCGGTGTATAATGTCAATCACATGTTTGGGTTTTTCTCAGTGTTCAATGCCGATGCCATTAAAAATGTTACTTTATACAAAGGCAGTTTCCCTGCACGTTTTGGAGGCAGACTTTCGTCGGTAGTGGATATACGAATGAAAGATGGTGACAATAAAAAATATCATGGCAACATAACCATAGGGCTTATCGCATCCAAAATCAATTTCGAAGGTCCATTATTCAACGAAAATACGACTTTCAATATTTCGGCACGTCGAACTTATGTTGATCTTTTTATAGATCCACTTATTTCACTCACATCGTCGCAATCGGGCGCAGGAAAAGCAAGCGCAGGATATTATTTTTATGACTTGAATGCAAAAATAAATCATAAAATATCAGATAAAGATCGGCTCTATTTAAGTGCCTATATGGGTGACGACGTAGCATATGCAAAATTTACAACTGCCGAATTGTATGATAACAATGGATCAAAACTAACCACTTCCGAAGGTTTAAATTTTAACTGGGGAAATATTGTTTCTGCACTCAGGTGGAATCATATTATTACGAACAAACTATTTATGAATGCTACCACTTCCTATACCCGTTATCGATACGACATGGGGATAGGTTTTGAAATGTCAACAAAAGGAAATGGCATTTCTAACACCGATTATTATAAAATGGGCTTTAAATCGGGGATTGAAGATTACACAGCAAAAGTAGATTTTGATTATGCGCCCAATACAAATCATGATATAAAATTTGGTGCAAACTACACTTTCCACACATTTCGTCCCGGGGTTCAGTGGGCAAAAACAAAAATATCACTTGGCATTACAACACTAAGTATGGATACTACTATTGGCGACCAAAATATAAATTCACACGAAACAATGCTTTACGCCGAAGACAACATTACCATCAATAATTATATCAAAGCAAATGTTGGTTTACATTATTCCACTTTCATAGTTCAAGGTCAATTTTACCACTCACTCCAACCTCGCCTTGGATTACGATTCCTTGTAAACGATCGACTTTCGTTCAAAGGGGGTTATGCCAATATGAGTCAATATATTCATTTACTTTCAAATAGCAGCATCAATTTACCAACAGATTTATGGGTACCTGTTACAAAACGTATTCTACCAATGATATCAAATCAATTTTCGGTAGGTGCGTTCTATAGTTTTCCCAATATTGTGGAATTATCGGTGGAGACTTACTACAAAAACATGACTAACTTAATAGAATATAAGGATGGAGCTACGTTTATGGGTTCGAGCACCGGCTGGGAGGACAAAGTAAATATGGGAAGAGGTTGGGCGTATGGAATTGAGTTTTTGGCACAAAAAACAATCGGTAAAACTACCGGTTGGGTTGGATATACATGGTCCAAAACCGAAAGACTATTCGACCGCCCGGGACAGGAAATTAATAATGGTGAGGTTTTTCCTGCAAAATACGATCGAAGACATGACGTGAGTATAGTCGTGTCGCATAAGTTCAGCGAACGCATTGACGTTTCGGCAACCTGGGTGTACAGCACTGGCAACAATGCAACATTAGCACTGCAAAACTTTGCTTCAACTTCTATGCAAACTAATGTAAACGATAATTATAACTACTATTCTAATTCTTTGCCTTATATAAATCATCGCAACAACTATCGTTTCAATGATTATCATCGATTGGATTTAGGCGTTAATTTTCACAAGCAGAAAAAACACGGTTTACGAACATGGAATTTTAGTATTTATAATGCCTATAATCAATATAATCCATTTTTAGTATATGAATCAAACGATATGAGCGGCAAGCCGGTTCTTAAACAAATTTCATTGTTTCCTATTATTCCATCGATAAGTTATTCGTACAAATTCTAGTCTGACAATTACAAAAAACACAGAAAAAGATATGAAATCAAAAATAGTTATTTATACGGCCTTCGTGCTAATATCGCTTCTTAGTTCATGCGAAAAAACCATTGATTTTAATGGCAAAGTTCCCGATCCACAATTGGTTATGAATTGCATTGCATTACCCGATTCGACTATAACAGTAAACTTAACAAAAAGCAAATTCTTTCTGAGTAGTAGTCAGGATTTTACAACAGTAGACAATGCCATTGTTACTGCTACCATTAATGATACGCTAAAAGTGAATCTGACAAATACCGGAAATGGGAATTACGTGTCGGGCATTATACCAAAGCCCAACGATAAGGTTAGAATTGATGCCAGCGCACCATCTCTGGAAAGTGTATGGGCAGAAGTAAATGTTCAACCTAAAATGACAATCATTTCCATTGACACCACTTGGGTCAAAATTGATAACAGTTATAGTTATCCCATTTATAATTTAACAGGAGACAGCATAATTGGAAATGCATATAACGCAGAGGTAAAGATTAAAATTAAATTTCAGGACAACGCTACCGAACAAAATTATTATCGATTAAACGTTTCGAATGGTCTGAATTACAGAAGTGGCTATAGCAGTTATGGTAGTGGTTATTCGGGTGTTGAGTTCGATGATATTGTATTTGGAAATACCACTCAACAGGGAAGTATTTTAGATATAGTATCTGGCACATATGGGAACAATTGTTTCACAGATGAGCTTATTAACGGGAAAGAATATTCATTATCAATTAAATCAACTACCACGCACAATATCTATTTACCCGGCAAAAAAGCAGGTGGAGATATTGTGAGTAAAAATGAACTAATAATAGATCTTCAACAGTTAAGTAAGAGTTATTATCTTTATATAAAGACTAAAGATGCATCCATGGCATCTAATCCTTTATTTTCGGAAGCTGTGCAGATATATACCAATATCAAAGGCGGAATGGGCATTTTGGGCACTTACACTTCGAGTAATGTTGTAAAGATTGAATTGTAAAAACAATTCTCAAAGGAAACAAATATAATTTCAATTGCCTCCCCCTAAACCGGGAGGCAATTGAAGTTCTTACACCTGACATTTCAACTACTTTCATTTTATAACTTAGTGGCCATTATTGTTATCAATTTGCATGTTATTTATCAATATAACTGCAAATAACGAACAAAATAAAGATATATACAAGCTGCTTTAATCAATTTAAAACCTACCTTCATTACTTATATAATAGGTATTTATAAAATAAAATCATCCATTTAAACAAATAAATCAACATTATCATTCCAATTTGAAATTAATCACGTATTTTTACAGCGTTTTAATCTTCAAACAGACATTATCAGGCTTTGAAGAATCAAAATTACGATTATATAATTGATTTGAGTAAGCTATTTTTAGCTGTTTACTTTCAATTATGCATTTTGTGTTACAAATTATGAATTAATATTCTATCCATTTCTTTTAAACGCATCAATATGAAAATTGGAATTCCAAAAGAAATCAAAAACAACGAAAGTCGTGTTGCATTGACTCCATCGGGAGCAAAAACCCTGGTTGAAAATGGACATACTGTATTAGTTGAAACTCGTGCCGGAGAAAATAGCGGTTTCACCAATGAACAATATATCAAAGCCGGTGCTCAGATTCTTCCAACTCCTGAAGAAGTATTTGCAACTGCCGATATGATTATGAAGGTGAAGGAACCTATCGCAAGCGAATACAAGTTGATCCGTCCCAATCAATTACTTTTTACTTACTTCCATTTTGCTTCGGGGAAAGAACTTACCGAGGCCATGATGAAAAGCGGTGCTGTTTGTCTTGCTTACGAAACTGTTGAAAAAGCCGATCATACTTTGCCATTGTTAATTCCTATGTCGGAAGTGGCAGGACGCATGTCTATTCAGGAAGGCGCTCGTTGTCTGGAAAAACCAAAAGGAGGAAAAGGAATTTTACTTGGTGGCGTACCGGGTGTAAAACCTGCTAATGTATTGGTATTGGGAGGTGGAGTAGTTGGAACGCATGCAGCTTTAATGGCTGCAGGTTTGGGTGCTCATGTTACCATTGCCGACATATCATTGCCACGTCTTCGTTACCTGAGTGAAATCATGCCGGCAAATGTAGATACCATGATGTCGACAAGTTCTAATATTGAAGACCTGTTACCATTAACCGATCTGGTGATTGGTGCTGTATTGATTCCGGGAGCTAAAGCCCCTCACCTGATTACCCGTGACATGTTGAAGTTAATGCAACCGGGTTCTGTATTGGTGGATGTTGCCATCGATCAGGGTGGTTGTTTTGAGACTTCACATCCTACAACCCATGCCGATCCGGTTTATATTATTGATGGTATCTTACATTATTGTGTAGCCAATATACCCGGAGCTGTTCCTTTTACTTCCACTTTGGCTTTGACCAATGCCACTTTAGCTTATGCTGTTACGCTTGCTAATCTTGGTTGGGAAAAAGCCTGCGAATTGAATGAAGATCTTCGCAAAGGTTTGAATATTGTCGATGGTAAGATCGTTTGTAAAGCTGTGGCAGATACCTTTGACAGTGAACAGTGAACAGTTATCAGTTATCAGTTATCAGTTAATACAAATAGAGGTTGACCAAAGTGTCCTACTTTACAATACCGAGAAACCTCATATTAAATTACAAAGAAAAAGTCCAATTCAATTTGAAAAAGAATATCTTTGTATAAATAATTGTATTGAAAATACAAACCGCATTATCATTATTATCTTTTTAAAATTTAAAAGAAAAATAAGTAACAAAACGGTCAACATTATTCAGGCATAAACAACTGATTACTGTTCACTGATAACTGTTAACTGATAACTGTTAACTGTTAACTGTTAACTGATAACTGATAACTCCTATGGAAAAAACTTCTATCTCCTGCCCTTCCTGTGGTGCAGAAATTAATGTAAGCGATATACTGTATCATCAGGTACAAGAACAATTAAAGTCCGATTTTGATAAACAGATTGCACAAAAGGAAATAGCCTATAAAGCCAAACTGGAGGAAATAAATAAAGCCAAAGAACAACTGGCCAAAGATCAGGAGAACATTCAAAGCCAGATTGAGAATGCGGTAAAATCGAAGATGCAGATTGAAAAAACTAAACTTGAAAAATCAATCTCCGAAAAGCTGACCGAAGAAACTACCGAACAAATTCAGGCTTTGCAAAAGGAACTGACTCAAAAGACTTCACAGGTAAGAGAGTTAAATCAGACCAAAGCCGAAGTTGAACGATTGAAAAGGGAGAAAGAAGAAGTCCGCGACCTGGTGGTGCTGGAAAAAGAAAAAGAATTTTCGGAGAAACTACGTGCCCAAAAACTAATCATCACACAACAGGCAGATGAAAACTCTTCCCTCAAAATAAAGGAACTGGAAAAACAACTCGACGACCAAAAGAAACTGGCCGAAGAAATGAAACGCAAGGCCGAACAAGGTTCTATGCAATTACAAGGTGAGATTCAGGAACTGGCCATTGAAGAAATACTGAAATCCTTATTTCCTTTCGATTTGATTTCCGAAGTGGGGAAAGGCGTGCGGGGTGCCGATGCCATCCATACGGTTCGTAACCATATTGGTGTTGACTGTGGTACTATTCTTTACGAAAGTAAACGCACCAAAGCATTCAGCAACGAATGGATAAACAAACTGAAAGTGGATGCAGTTGCTGCCAAAGCTGACATTTGTATTATTGTTACCGAAGCCATGCCCGAAGGAATGGACAAGATAGGCCAAAAGGACGGCATCTGGATTTGTACCTACAACGACTTTAAAGGACTGGTAATGGTATTGCGCGAAAGTCTGCTCAAAATTAGCGAAGCCTATGCCTCACAAACCAATAAGGGCGAAAAGATGGAAATGCTGTACCAGTATTTAACCAGCAATGAATTCCGCTTACAACTCGGAGCCATTGTCGAAGGTTTTTCTGGATTGCAGGATAGTTATGTACAGGAAAAACGTGCCATGGAACGTATCTGGAAACAACGCGAAAAACAACTGGAGAAAGTATTGTTGAATACCAATCATTTTATAGGTTCCATCAAAGGAATTGCAGGTAGTTCTATTCCCGGATTAAAAGAGATTGGATCTATGGATAATTTGCTGGAACTGGAATGACCTCACCCCTAACCCTCTCCAAATGGAGAGGGAGAAAGAGTGGTTTCCGGGAAGCAATTTGTAAAAAGCCCGACACTAATTTAATGACTTAAACTTATCTGGTCAACAATATTTGACAGAAAAAACCTCCTTGTCCATTTTGGATAGGGAGGTTTTATTATTTATTGGGAGCGCGACGAAAGTCAGAAAATCTTTCAAATCAGAATTATATACTGTCGTATCATTTAGTCGCACTCCCAATAGCAAAACGAATCAATGAACAATCCTCTTATTCTCCTTGTTTAATTCTATATTCTTAAAATAGTAAATAGTAAATGTCTTAATGATTAAACGCAACTTATATAAAACAAAACTAAAGGATATCCGCAGCATAATCGAAGGGGTATTTGTTCTTTCGTTTGTCCGCAACTTTGAATTTAAAGCCGGACAGGTGGTTGCCATTGATTTGGTTCCCGACGGACAGGCCAGACTCTACAGCATTGCAAGTGGTGAACAGGATGAAGATGTGGAAATACTTTTCGACGAAAAAAGCGATGGCAAACTCACTCCTTTTCTTTCGAAATTAAAACCCGGCGATAAAATCTATGTTTCCGATCCTTTTGGCACCTTCAAATGCGGTACGAAAAAAGCATACTGGATAGCTGCCGGAACAGGCGTTGCACCCTTTGTTTCCATGGCACGTTCGGGATTAGGAATCAATAAAACTATGATTCAGGGCGCACGTTGGGATGATAATTTTTATTTTGCAGAAACCTTTGAAGAATTAATGTCCGAAAACTATATCCGTTGCTGTTCGCAGCAGGAAGATACCTTGTACTTTAAAGGGAGAATGACTGAATGGCTGAAGCATCAGGATAAGCTTCCTGTAGATTATCATTATTATCTGTGTGGAAGTCCCGAAATGGTGGTAGAGATCAGGGATATATTAATTGCAAAAGGAATAGCATTTAAGCTTATTATATCCGAGACTTATTTCTAAAAAACAATACCAAAGCATAATCATATCTTTGCACCCCTTTGCGGTTAACTCTTTTTTTTACCGCAGAGAACCGCGAAGAAAACGCAAAGTACCGCAAAGAAAGAAAAAATAAATAGTATAGATACCAAAATAAGTAATAGGAAGTAAATAATGTCCTATTTCATTTTAGATTGCATCCTATTTTCAGCACTGCAGCTCCCTCTCCTTGTGAGAGGGCGGGGGGAGAGGTCGGAAATTTTGAATAGTACATTATATTGTTCCACTAACTTAGGTACTTTTTCTATATAACCTTAAACAATTAAACTCTTAAACAATTAAACCCTTACACCTCTAAACCCCTAATCCTCTACCCTCCCCAATGAATTCAACTATAAAAACCAACCTCTTCGGCCTTACGCTTTCTCAATTAAAGACCCTGGTGGAATCGCTCGGATTACCGGTATTTACCGCCACGCAACTGGCCGATTGGTTATACAAAAAGCAGGTTGTAAGTTTTTCGGATATGACCAACCTGTCGAAAAAGGCAAAGGAGATATTCGAAAAGGACTATAGCATCAATATGATACAACCTTCGAAAGTGCAGACTTCAACCGACGGCACCAAGAAATATCTCTATCCCACACAAACCAATAAATTTATCGAAGCAGCTTATATTCCTGATGCCGACAGGGCAACGCTTTGTCTTTCCACGCAAATAGGCTGCAAGATGGGTTGTTTGTTTTGCATGACGGGTAAACAAGGCTTTCAGGGAAATCTCACCACAGCCGAGATATTAAACCAGGTACAGACTTTGCCCGAATTCGAAAAGCTCACCAATATCGTTTATATGGGTATGGGCGAACCGATGGACAATGTAGAAGCAGTACTCGATAGCATTGAAATCATGACTTCCCCCTGGGGTTACGACTGGAGCCCGAAACGCATAACGGTTTCTACCATTGGTATTATTCCCGCCATGATTACTTTTCTCGAAAAGAGTCAGGCACATCTGGCCGTGAGTCTTCATTCCCCTTTCGATGTCGAACGACAAGAGATTATGCCCATACAAAGTGTATATCCTATCACCGAAGTAATAAACGAAATCCGCCGTTGGGAGTTGGGTCGTCAACGCCGTATCTCGTTCGAATATATTATGTTTAAAGGCGTAAACGATACCGCGCGTCATGCCAATGAACTGGTGCGGTTGCTCAATGGTATTAAATGCCGTATCAACCTCATTCGCTTCCACCCTATCCCCGACACACCGCTCGAAGGTACTTCGCATGAGGGAATTATTGAGTTTCAGAACCGCTTAAAAGCAAAAGGACTCACAGTAACCATCCGCGCTTCGCGTGGTGAAGATATATTTGCTGCCTGCGGACTGTTATCGACCAAAGAATTACTAAAGAAGCAGACTGAAACGGATTTCTGATGACCTCACCCCCTATTCCAAGAGAGAGAGAGGGAAAAAGTGGTATTCGGGAAGCAGAGTACTTGTAAAAAACCTTTTGTAGTAGGAAGTACACAAAAGAGTTTTTGTTACCTGAAGATATTTTAAGCAACTATAAACTGCCAACTACCTACTATAAACTATAAACTATAAACTACCAACTATAAACTAAATAGTATGTATTTTTTTGGTAATTAATGCAAATTTATTAATTGGAAACTGTATTTTTGTAGTATAATATATTGTGATTATTAAATCAATATTCAAACAAAACATTCAAAAATATCCTATATAAATAATAGGAAATAAATAATGTCGTATTTTCAACATCCCGACCTCTCTCCCCGCCCTCTCCGAGGAGAGGGAGCCAGAGCAGTACCGGGTTGAAGTTGACTATAATAAAATACGACATTATTTTGTTCTCATTACTTATATCATTTCCAAATCACTATTAAATGAATTAGTTAAACCTGTATTACTTTAGTGCAGATATACATCAGGAATTAAATCAGATGATTGCCGTTTTAAAATCATTATCTGAAAGGTGTTTTTTATTTATTTCAAATTACGGTTATGAAAAATATACTAGTCTGTTTTGTCTGCTTAATATTGAATAGTTGTAGTTTTAATTACGATACTTCCTATTATTTTGAAAATAAGACAATAGACACTATCGATATTGAATTTCATAATAAGCAAAATGATATAATAACTATAAAAGTATCACCTAATTCAAACTATTTATTTTTGCGTGTTGCAGGAATTCTCAGTGGTCCTTCAAAAATGTCTCTCAATTATAACGATTCAATTTTTATTTTTAAAAACGACAAAACAATTAAATACTACAGAGATAATGATTTGGAAAATCAAATTTATGACATGAATAATTGGCCATTGACGAAAGCAATAAATAATGTTTACGAATATACCTATACTTTTAATGAGGCAGATTTTAATTAGGAGCTTCGCATCCGGTATTTTTAAAATTGAATTTTTATAAATCCAGTGAGGGCTTCACTCCAAGTGAAGCCCTCACTAAAATTCTCCTCTCTACCCCTCGTTTCCAAACGGTTTTTTTTGTTCGGATATAACGATTCTCTTTTTTTTACCGCAGAGAACCGCGAAGAAGACCCAGAGAACCGCGAAGAAAAATAACTTTACTTTTTCAACCGCTGACAGGTCCCGATAGCTATCGGGATTTGTCCGCTGTCAGGGTTGATCCCTACCCCTCGTTTCCGAACGAGGGGTTATTGGTTGTTCGTTTATAACGATTCTCTTTTTTAGCACAAAGAAAAAAATATCGGAGCGGTTTTTTTCCTCCGAAACCTGCGTCAATGCAACATTTTTAAATATGTTTATAAATAATTACGTGAAAATTTGGTTGTGTTAAGTGAATTTTGTACGTTTGTGGAATTTTTATTGGTATCCGGCAATTTCCGGTTCAGCGTACCGGAGAAATCATTGAGAGTATCAATTTAAAAAAGCAAACAGATTAAAAAAAATTCACAATGAAGCATATTGAAGTAGTAGCAGCCGTTATCTTACATAACAATAAGATATTGTGTGTTCAGCGCAATGAGCATAAATACGATTATATCTCTTATAAATACGAATTCCCCGGGGGTAAGTTGGAACCGGATGAAACAAAAGAACATGCTTTAATAAGAGAAATAAAAGAAGAATTAGAACTGGATATTAAAGTACTGGAACATTTTCTGACTGTAGAGCACGAATATCCCGATTTCAAAATCACCATGCATAGCTTTATCTGTTCGTGCGAACATACCATTCTGACACTGACAGAGCATATCAATTCCAGATGGTTCAATAAAGAACTACTGTTATTATTAGACTGGTCTGCAGCGGATATTCCGATTGTAGAAAAAATTACCAGTGGCGAATAAGCAGAAAGGAGGCAACATATCTATTATTGGAAATGCCAGCGAAAAAATCATTGCTTTCTTCAATTAAAATAAAACAAACAGATTAATAAAATCTATTTGTTAAAAACCGTTCCGATTGTAAGGTCGGGGCGGTTTTTTTTGTGCTTAATCCGGGGAGATAGGTTTAGCCGGATTTTATTTTATCGGTAAAACCGATAGACCAATAACCCCCTCTCCGCGATAGCCCCGATAGCTATCGGGGGGAACAAACGAGGGGGAGGTGGGGAAAGCCAGCTTACGGTTTCGGAAATTTCATACAAAGTAGGAATTGAAGATCCGCGCTATTTTAGCCGCTGTTTTAAATAAAAATTTGGTACCACTCCTTCCGAATACAGGGCGAAACATATTGAACAATAGATTCATGTTTTTTCCCTTAAAATAATTTATTTTCATATAAACTTGTAAATTTAACCCAAAACATGTAAACATTTCAGAAATATATTCTGACATTTACAAATTATTCTTTTTCTTTTGTTTCTCTTGCTTCATCTTGATTTTAAACAACATAGTTTATTTTTAAAGAAGTGCGGCGTCAGCACCTTAAACTCTGACAACAACAATATGAAAAAGCTTTACATAATTACAATTTTCACTTCCATCTTTATTTTTATTAATATTGAAACCACATTTGCACAATGGACAACTCAAACGAGTCCGTTGGGATTAGAAATCTTAGGGAAAATGCAATTTGTAAGTGCTACGGAAGGTTGGATTGCCTGTGGTAACAGCGGCAACTTGCTTCACACAACAAATGCAGGAGATCAATGGAATGTTGTTACTCCATTTCCTGCTGATACTTCAATGAGTAATCCCTCTGACGTTGGATTAACCATGAGTTGGCCAAATGCGACTCACGGTTGGGCATTAAAAACATATGGCAGTTTAAATGATCCAAATGGAGCAACATTATATCAAACTGTGAATGGAGGAACAAACTGGACCAAGAAAGATTTCCCAAAATTGGTGGCTTCAGTAACTTATAGTGCTGCCGATTTGGTGGGAACATGGCAAGTACATGCTTTATTTGTAGATAACCCGAATGATGGGAATGTATTTAATGGTTGGGCTTATGGAAGTACAACTATTGCATCAGACTTAAGTTCCAGTTATACAACTACAAATAATCAGGGACAGACAAGCACCCACAATTCAACCACTCCGTTTAATATTACTTCAAGAGGTAGATTTACAGTTTCAGGCACTGATATGGATGGTTTTATGAGTGCAGATAAAAACACAATGATAATCACTCAAACCGATGGAAGTGGTGGATATAACCTTATTATCTGGCAAAAAGTAAATCCATCAACGGTATATTCAACAGCCGATTTGCAGGGAACCTGGGAATTGCATTCCATTCAAACACAGCCTCATGCAAGTTGGGTACATGGAACAACAGTTATGGATGCCACCGGAAATGGAACGACAACAGCAGTCACACCTAACGGTCAGGTTAGTCAGGGTTTTTCTGGATCACTGTCTTCAACAGGAATTCTTACTTCCACCGGTACAGATATTAATGGTTTCATGAGTGCCGATAAACAGACTCTTTTTATAACGCAATCAGGGGATGGCGTGTGTAATTTGAGCATAATGCAGAAAAAACAAAATGCAATTACCTATTCTGCATCCGATTTGGTAGGAATATGGCAATTACATTCTCTAGCTATTGGTAGTTCGTCAGCTATTGGTAGTTCGTCATCAGCCTGGATACATTGTCAGTATAAAATAAATGCATCCGGAAGCATATCAGCAACAAAAATGTCAAGAAATAATGAAGTAATGTCCGACATGACCAGCTCTATTTCAATTTCTGCTGACGGAACTCTTACCGGCTTTGGAAGTGCTGATGCTGATGGATTTTTAAGTGCTGATAAAAGTCTTGGTCTTAATACCCTATCTGATGGTTCTGGTGGAAATTACTTAGCAATTTATCAAAAAGACCTGACAGCAAATGGCGATGGAGGATTGCAAGTTCAGTTTGCCGATAATAATACCGGTTGGGCATCCGTTTACAATTCGCTTTATGGATATTTTTTACTTTACAAAACAACAAATGGCGGCACTAATTGGGACGTAATCAACAGTATTACAAATGCGGTTGGTGGATTCTATTATTTTGTAGATGCACTGAATGGTTGGATGTTTGGCGCTTCTGCTTCAACCATAGGTACTAACACCGATATACTTCACACTACTGATGGAGGTTTAAGCTGGACTACACAAGCAACGAATGTTGGCTCAGTAAATGCAATCTATTTTTCAGATTTGTTACATGGTTGGATAGTGGGAAGAAATGCTTTACTAATGAAAACAACTGATGGTGGAGCACATTGGACACCACTTACCAATACAAATCAAGATCCAACCGCAAAATTCAGATCCGTTTATGCATTAAATGCAAATGTGTGCTATTTTGGAAGTTCTGTTCCAAATACTTCCTCCGGTGAATATATTTTGAAAACAACGGACGCGGGAAATTCCTGGACACCTATGCAAGTTCCATTTCAATATAGTGTTTTCAATGTAGTTTTCTGGGACGAAAATAACGGTTGGATTTCAGGTGACTATGGTGAAATTGCTCATTATAGCAATAATACTGGTATTCAGAATCTGTTGAGTAATGACAAATCAGAGTCAGTCTATCCAAATCCGGTTATTGATTTTATCAATTTCAACAATGAATCTGAAATATCAAATGCTAAAATCTATGATATTAGTGGAAATTGTGTTCTCAATAGATCATTAGTGGAAGGCAATCGCATTGATGTTCGTAACCTGTCTGCAGGAATTTATTTTATTAAATTGCCTGATGTGGATAAAAGTAATTATATCAGATTTATCAAAAAATAGGCATAGTGAAAAAGCTATTTATTTCTATGCAATTTTTTTTAGCTTTTGGGAGAAACCGTTTCGACTGTATGGTCGGAGCGGTTTTTTTTCTCCGAAACCTGCGCCAATGCAACATTTTTAAATATGTTTATAAATAATTACGTGAAAATTTGGTTGTGTTAAGTGAATTTTGTACGTTTGTGAAATTTTTATTGG
>Ga0209540_10000202_pt1 | contig 71285 bp, 69 predicted proteins | sample BarGraIncu01121A_FD_184501 | JGI IMG/M metagenome (GOLD analysis project Ga0209540, IMG submission 184501) | Arctic peat soil microbial communities from Barrow, Alaska - Barrow Graham LP Incubations 011-21A (SPAdes) (version 2) | ecosystem: Environmental > Terrestrial > Soil > Wetlands > Peat... | reverse complement strand
AAACATAAAAGTATTGGTAGCAGAAGACATTGCACTCAATCAATTACTGATGAAAACGCTATTGGACGATTTTGGTTTTGAACACGATATAGTAGGTAACGGAAAAATAGCCATCGAAAAACTACAAAATAAATCTTACGATATTATATTGATGGACTTGCAGATGCCTGAGATGAATGGGTTTGAAGCTACAGAATACATTCGTAACAAAATGAATTCTAAAATCCCCATCATCGCTTTAACTGCTGATGTAACCACGGTTGATTTACAAAAATGCAAAGCTGTAGGTATGAATGATTATATCTCAAAACCTGTTGACGAAAAGCTATTATACGATAAAATAATTAATTTATTTAAGAAATCTGCCCCCTCAGTGTAAAAGCCGGGCATCTTGACCACATTTGGCCATTCAAATAAAGATTAGCATACATAACTAATCAACGGGCACCTAACTCCGGCCAAAGGTGGTCTTTAAAAATAAAAAGTTCGATTAAGCGCTTTTTATTTATCAATCAAAGTGCTTTTTATCTTTGTTTGTACATATATTAGAACTATTATGATTTTGGGATACGTCAGAGTTTCTACCTGGGAACAAATTCTGAATTTACAGACAGATGCGCTTAAAAAAGCCGGTTGTGAAAGGATCTTCCAGGAGAAAGTTTCCGGGAGAGAACAATATTTGGAATAGAAGCTGCCAGGACGAGAGTTGTAAAAGGAGGAAGACCGGCAGGATCTTACAACAAAAAGAAAGCTTCTGCAGCTGTTACGCTTTACAAGCAAAAAAATTCAAAATAAATTTGTAAATACGATTATGTTATCGTAATTTTGTATCGTATTATAAAATCGTATTATATGAAAGTAACAGCATTGATTCCTGATGATATAATTAACGATGTCCAGGAATATACAAAAGGAAAAAACATCACAGATAGTCTTATAAAGGCTCTTTCTGATTGGCTTTATATTAAAAGGATTCAAAAATTGAATAGAGAGGTACGTAAAAACCCTTTACAGTTTGCAGATGGTTTTAACGCAGAAACATTACGCAATACACGGTAAATATGATTTTAGTAGATACAACTATTTGGATTGAATTCTTTAAATCAAATCCTGTTTTTGTCAATGAAATAGAATCATTGTTGGAAAACAAAAACGTGATAACTATCGAACCAGTTTTCGCAGAACTTCTTTACGGTTCAAGAAGCGATAATGAAAGAAATATGATTTTATCTTACTGGAAAGTACTACCCAAAATTAAATTTTTGGAAGGTTTTTTTATTGAATCAGCAGATTTTGCTAATAAAATGAATTATCATAATATTGGAATTGGTTTAATTGATTCAATTCTCTCCAAGGCTGTTACAGATAATAAGCACCTTATTTGGACTTTAGATAAAATAATACTTAATAATCTGGATGAAAGGCTTTTATATAAGTCTCATTAAACGAAGGCAAGAAGGCAATTATTTAACCTCCCCCGGGCAGGTAAAGGGAGAGACCCTACACCGTCATCACATCCTTCTCCTTTAACGCCATAATCTTATCGATTTTCGTATTGTAAGAGTGGGTCATTTCCTGTACAATGTCAACAGCTTCTTTTTCCATATCCTCAGGCAGTCCGTCTTTCAAAAGTTGCTTCAGTTCATCATTGGCCCATTTACGGGCTGTGCGTACACTTATTTTAGCTGTTTCTCCTTCGTTGCGTACTTGTTTTACAAGCTGATGACGTCTTTCTTCTGTGAGTGGAGGGATGCTGAGGCGGATAAGTTCCCCGTTATTTACAGGTGTGAGTCCGATATTTGCAGCCATAATAGCTTTTTCAATTATCCCCAGCATATTTTTTTCCCAGGGCTGAATAAGAATTGTCTTAGGATCGGGAGTATTTATATTGGAAACCTGGCTTAGCGGTGAAATAACTCCATAATAGTCGACTGTAATACCATCGAGCAGAGCAGGGTTTGATCTTCCGGCACGAAGCCTTGCAAGTTCATGTTCAAGATGTTCAATAGCTTTTTCCATTCTGTCCCTGGTCTCTTCTGTTATCAGTTCTACTTCTTCGTTCATATTACAAGTGTTAGATAATCTTAGCTGTTAAATAAGTCCCTGTCTTTTTATGCTTTTTATTACAGGCAGAACAAAAATAGTAAAATAGACGGAATCACAAAAATCCTTTTAATTGCTTACCAGAGTTCCAATACTGGCCCCATCTACCAGTTTAATCAGATTTCCAGGTTTATTCATATCAAATACGATCATTGGCATATTGTTATCCCTGCATAAGGTAAAAGCAGTAGAATCCATAACTTTCAATCGTTTGTTAATGACCTCTTCGTAGGTAATTTTATCAAACTTTACTGCTTTTGGATCCTTCTCAGGGTCAGCGCTGTATACGCCATCAACTCTGGTTCCTTTAAGAAGCACATCAGCTCCGGTCTCAACCGCTCTGAGTGCAGCTGCCGTATCGGTTGTAAAGAAGGGATTGCCTGTGCCTCCTGCCAAAATACAGACAGTCTTGTTCTTCATGGCTTCCAATACTTTGTCCCTGTTATAAAGTTCCCCTACTGGCTCCATTCTTATTGAAGTGAAGACCTTTGCTTTGCCTCCAAGGCGGGTAATTGCACTTTCGAGAGCCAGGCTGTTTATTACAGTAGCCAGCATTCCCATCTGGTCGCCTTTAACCCTGTCGAATCCCGATTCAGTTCCGCTGAGACCCCGGAAGATATTCCCGCCACCAATCACAATTGCCACCTCGGTTCCTTTTTTGGTCACGTCAATTACCTGATTTGCATATTCTTCCAGAACAGTGTCGCTGATTCCATGCGAGGCTTTGCCTGAAAGTGACTCTCCGCTTAGTTTTAATAATATTCTTGAGTACTTCATAAATGTATTTCTTTAATGTAAAGATAGAAAAATATGAGAATGGAGACGAGTTCGTGAAGATATGCCCAAAAAAAAGGTGGCACCCTAAAGCACCACCCTCATATTGAAATATGAACCTACGTATCTTTTACAGATTAAGCGTGTAGCGTTTGAAGTCAGTTACTGTAAGGTCTTTATTGAAAGATTGAAGATACTGTCTGATAGACATCTTGTTATCTTTTACAAATTCCTGGTTAAGTAATGTGCTTTCTTTGAAGAATTTTGCGAGTTTCCCCTGTGCAATTTTCTCAAGCATCTCTTCAGGTTTGCCATCACGTCTTGCCTGTTCTTTGCCAATCTCAATTTCCTGGGCAATCGTTGCATCAGAAACGAAGTCTTTATCAACAGCAACAGGATTCATTGCAGCAATCTGCATTGCGATGTCTTTATAAACTTGTCCATCAATACCGGCTTTAGTGAAACCAACGATAGTGGCAAGTCTGTTACCGGGATGTATATATGATTGAACGTGAGCAGCTTCAATTTTTTCGAAATATGAAAGGTCAAGTTTTTCACCGATAATTCCTACATATTCAATAATCTTTTCACCAACCTTACCGCCATCCAAAGGGAGTAATTTCAGGGCATCGAGATTTGCAGGATTTTTTGTAAGTGCAATATCGAGTACTTTATTTGCAAGAGCCATAAAGGCAGCATTCTTTGCAACAAAGTCAGTTTCGCTGTTCAGAACAATCATAACTCCCAGCTTTCCATCAGCCGATACTTTTGATAATACAACACCTTCTGTAGCTTCTTTATCGGCACGTTTATTTGCGACAGCCTGTCCTTTTTTACGGATTATTTCAATTGCTTTGTCAAAGTCGCCTTCAGATTCTTTGAGAGCTTGTTTGCAATCCATCATACCTGCAAGGGTAGCCCTTCTTAATTTGGCAACATCAGCAGCACTTATATCAGCCATAATTTTATCTTTATTGTTAAAATAGTATTTTCTATAAATCTTCTTCAGTCTCGTCAACTACTTTTACATCGTCATCTGATTCGAGAGCATCGTCTTCAATGCCTTCTTCCTCATCTTCTTCAACGATAGCTTCGATTATAGCAGCAGGAATATCTTTTGTTTCAAGCTCTCTTCTTGAGATTTTCTTGTCTTTCTGCTGAGGTTCTTTGTCTTTGTCAAGTTTCCTTTCACTCAGACCTTCCTCAATTGCCTGACACATAATTCCGATTACCAAAGAAATAGACTTTGATGCATCATCATTAGCAGGGATCGGGAATTCAATATCTGAAGGATTTGAATTTGTATCAACCATAGCGAAAACAGGAATTCCAAGCCTTTTTGCTTCTCTTACTGCAATATGTTCTTTGGCTACGTCAACAACAAAAAGGGCGGAAGGGAGTCTGGTAAGATCAATAATACTTCCAAGAGTTTTTTCAAGTTTAGCTCTCTGTCTGGTAATCTGAAGTCTTTCACGTTTTGAAAGGTTCAGGAAAGTACCATCAATAGCCATTTTGTCGATTGATGACATTTTCTTAACTGCCTTACGGATTGTAGGGAAGTTAGTAAGCATACCACCTGGCCAGCGTTCTGTAACGTAAGGCATGTTAACTGCTTTTACTTTTTCAGAAACGATTTCTTTTGCCTGTTTCTTGGTTGCAACAAACAACACTTTTTTTCCTGATTTGGCAATGTGCTTAATTGCTAAAGCTGCCTCATCGAGTTTTACGATTGTTTTTTCGAGGTCAATGATATGAATTCCGTTACGCTCCATGAAAATGTAAGGAGCCATTGCCGGATTCCATTTTCTTTTCAGGTGACCAAAATGTACACCTGCATCGAGTAATTCTTTGAAATTTGTTCTGGGCATTTTTTTTGTTTTTAAGTTTACATTCCTTCAATCAATTGCAAAGTAGCCCCTGAAAAGGGAGTCTTCACAATTTAGATACTAAACTTGCATCTATACCGACTGATCTTTAAATTCTAACGTTTACTGAACTGGAATCTCTTACGGGCTTTTGGCTGACCTGGTTTTTTCCTTTCAACCTCACGTGGATCACGTGTTACAAATCCGTTTGTTCTGAGTGATGATTTACATTCTGCATCCAGCATAATAAGTGCTCTGGTAATTCCAAGGCGAAGAGCTTCAGCCTGACCTTTAACTCCACCACCGTCCAGGTTGGCTTTGATATCATACTTTTCAGTAGCATTTAAAAGAACAAGTGGCTGAGTCACTACATACTGAAGTGTTTCAGCTCCGAAATATTCTTTATAATCCCTGCCATTAATTGTAATTTTTCCTTTGCCATCGCTTAAATATACTCGGGCTACAGCTGCTTTCCTTCTTCCAAGAGCATTGATTGTTTCCATATTTGGTGCTTAATTTTTTTAAAGTTCAATTGTTTTTGGTTTCTGTGCTTCATGAGGATGTGCAGTGCCGGCATAAACATGCATATTCCTGAAGAGTTCACTTCCAAGCCTGTTCTTAGGTAACATGCCTTTAACAGCTTTCTCAACCAATCCAATAGGATTCTTTTTTAAAATTGCTTCAGCAGTTGTAAACCTTTGACCTCCAGGGAAACCTGTATGCCGGACATATACTTTGTCTGACATTTTTTCACCTGTCAGAACGACTTTATCAGCATTGATAACAATCACGAAGTCACCGCAATCAACATGGGGAGTAAAATTGGTCTTATGCTTTCCTCTGAGCATTGAGGCCACACCTGATGCAAGTCTTCCAAGAATCTTGCCTTCAGCATCAATAATTACCCACTCCTTGTTTACAGTAGCTTTATTTGCTGAAACTGTTTTGTAGCTTAAGGTATTCACTTGTACTTATTATTAAATTGATATACTACTATTTAATGTAACAACCCTATATTTTGGGGTCTGCAAAAATACAACATTATTCCTAAAAAAAAAGAATATTGTATAGAATTTATTTTTGTTAGATAAAACTAGAGTATTTTTGTAGGCTGAAATTGTGAAAACAGAGAATTGATTTGCTTCGTTTACCCCGGCCCCAGGGGGAGCGAAGCAAATCAATTTAACTGATCATAAATCTATATAATATTTTACAACGGAGATAATGAAAAAGATTTGAATAAAAAGGAATGGAAAAGGATAAAGATTTTTTAAAACAGGCAATTGAATTAGCCAAGAAAGGAATTAAAGCCGGAGGTGGCCCTTTTGGTGCCATACTTACAAAAAATGGTAAAATAATAGCTGAAGCATATAATAAGGTAGTACTCACATCCGATCCCACTGCTCATGCTGAAGTAAATGCAATAAGAGAAGCTGCGTCGGAATTAAAAACCCACGACCTGAGTGATTGTATATTATATTCTTCATGCGAACCATGTCCGATGTGCCTGGGTGCAATTTACTGGGCAGGCATAAAAAAAGTAGTTTATGCCTGCGACAGAGCCGATGCTGAAGAGGCAGGCTTCAGCGATAATCTTATTTATGAAGAAATTTTGCTTGATCCTGAAAATAGAAAATTAACTTTCCTGCATATAAAAAATACAGGTGGAGAAGAGGTTTTCAGGAAATGGGACGAGCTGGAAGATAAAATCCGTTATTGATCTTATGGATTCAAGGGAAAGATTACCGAGAGATTTTTTTATCCGTGATGTTCTGGATATTGCTCCTGAGATTCTGGGAAAGTTTTTGGTTGTCAGATCAGCAAATGGAGTATTAAACAGATTTGCTGTTACAGAGGCAGAAGCATACCGGGGTTCTGAGGATAGAGCCTGTCATGCATTCAAGGGAAGAACTCCCCGCACCGAAATAATGTTTCATAAGGGAGGGCATTTATATATCTACCTCATTTATGGCATGTACTGGATGCTGAATATTGTAACCGGAGAAGAAAATAATCCCCAGGCTATATTAATAAGAGGTGTGGAAAAAATTTCCGGTCCGGGCAAGTTAACAAAGTCACTTGGTATCGATAAGTCTTTCTACGGCGAAGACCTCGTTATTTCAGAGAGGATCTGGTTTGAAGATTCAGGAGTGAAGCCGCTTTACAAAACCGGTCCAAGGATCGGAGTAGATTATGCAGGAGATATCTGGAAGAATAAGCCGTGGAGATACTATATTTAATGTTAGTTTTTTAATGTCGCTAATCTTATCAGCTTGTCGAAATTAAGATGAAGCGTAAGCGAATAATCTAGTCTTTTATCGATGACATCATAATAGGTATCAAGTCCGAAAAAGAATTCAAGGTAACTTTCAGGAAGTAATGTAAGGTAAACGAAGTTGGAAATTATTTTACGTTCCGGAACCACAACATTCGGCTGATAATCAGAAACACTCCCGTAAATATTGTCCCCGTTCTGGGCAAAGAAATTATGCGATTTCCAGTATGCAGCTCCCAGATATAGTGCTTTATATGTATAATGAAACCGGAGCCATGATGCATATCCGTGTGATATTCCTGATGCTGATACCCCATTCAGCTGATTATTAATAAACTGCAGATATTCTATACCTGTCTCACCGTATCTTTTCTGAGCCAGATCGAAATTTATTCTGAGTCCGGTAGCAACGTTAAATAAGGTTTCAACAGGTTGATTATAATTGCTTATCTGTCCACCGAAGTGTTTAACCTGAATTTGTATCGGAACCTCGAACCTGATAAAATCTGCTATGGGGGAAGATGTATATTTAAATGATTCCCCAAAAGTGAATATTTCCCTGGTTGTATCGCCTTTAACAATAAAATTTTCCCAGCTTAACCAGGTGTCATTGAAGAAATGGTCATTCAGGCTTGTAAGCTGAAACCCATCTTCAGAATATTCACTGTATAATCTTTCACTGCCGAAATGTGGATCAAACATTCTGTGCCTTTCACTTCCTGAAAGCGTGCCAATGGTAAGAGTGGTCTTTTCAGATAACTTCAAAGATGCCGAAAGGACGGGTTTGATCTGCGAAAATTTTTCTTTTCCGGCATATTTGAGCAGGTGAATCCCGGCGCTTATATTAAATTTTGCAGAAGGAGTATAGACCAGTTCGGGATGAAAGAAAAACCCGGGAAGAGTATATCCTTTGATGACTGGAGAAGAAAATTCATTATCCTTGATAAAGGCTATGCTTTTAATTCGCAGAGAGAGATTACCGGACTGATTTACAGAATCCTCTTTAGCCTGTCCGAAAACATTGCAGAGAGTTATTAGAAATGTAATAATTGTCAGCGCCGGATATCTCATCATAACAGAGGATTTGAACAAAAGTAACATTTTTCAACCAAGTTAAAATGATGTTAAATAGAATAGTAAATGAGGGCATATAATTTATTTTTGCGTTCTTTGTTTGTTTAATAAATCAAAATCAATCAGTTTATGGATTCAATTTGGGGCAATTATCGCCGCTGGAACAATCTGACCGGATGGTTTGTCTTCGTCTTTTCAGCAATTGTTTATATATTAACACTCGAACCCACTGTAAGTTTCTGGGATTGTGGTGAATTCATTCTTTCAGCCTTTAAACTCCAGGTGGGTCACCCTCCGGGAGCTCCTTTGTTTCTAATGATGGGAAGAGTCGCAACTCTTTTTGCAGGTAATGACTTGTCTAAGGTTCCGGTAACAGTAAATGTCCTGTCGGCCCTATGCAGCGGTTTTGCAATTTTGTTCCTTTTCTGGACAATCACCCATCTGGTAAGAAAGGTATTTGTTAAAAATAATGAGCTTGAAGCAAAACATATTCCGGCAATTATCGGAAGCGGTATCGTTGGTGCTCTTGCCTTCACATTCTCTGACACATTCTGGTTTTCAGCTGTTGAGGGGGAACTATATGCTCTTTCTTCGCTTGTTATTGCGCTCGTTTTCTGGGGCATGCTGAAGTGGGAGGAAGAAGCAGATAAAACTTATTCTGGCAGATGGATAATCCTTATTGCATATATCATGGGACTCGGTCTTGGAATTCATCGTTTGAACCTGCTGATCATTCCTGTGCTTGTTTTTGTTTACTATTTTAAAATATATGAAGTTACAACCAAAGGGGTGATCAAAACATTTTTAGTTTCAATTCTGCTCCTTTGGCTGATGGTTTTCGTTCTTATGCCCGGGGTTCCTGAAGTTGCCGGATGGTTTGAATTGTTTTTTGTGAATATAATCGGGTTACCTTATAACTCCGGACTTCTGTTTTATATGGTAGTTCTGTTTGGTGCGCTTGCCTTCGGAATACATTATTCCTTAAAAAAGAAGAATGTTCTCCTTAACTATATAATGACATCTTTGCTTGTTGTAATGATTGGTTATTCATCCTATGCCATGATCATGATAAGATCCTCGGCAAGGCCCCCGATGAATCAGAATAATCCCTCAGATGTTTTTTCGCTTTCCTATTATATAAATATGAAGCAGTATGGCAGCGCTCCTAAATTTTTTGGGAATTATTACAGCGCTCCGATTATCGATTCAAAGAAAGTTGTTTCGGGGTATAACAAGATAAATGGGAAATACGAGCCATATTATCATCCTGAATATACTTACAGTTCTCAGTTTGAAACCATTTTCCCGCGCATGTACAGTTCCGATCCCGATCATGAGAGCGCATACAAATACTGGGGGAAGGTTGTCGGAAGAAAATACACGGTCGGGTCGCAAAAAGAGGCAGTTGTTTGTCCCACTTTCGGTGAAAATCTGCGGTACTTTTTCCGTTATCAGATCGGGTTTATGTACCTGCGGTACTTTATGTGGAATTTTGCCGGCAGGCAGAATGATATTGCAGGGAATGGAAATGCTATAAATGGGAACTGGATTAGCGGAATAAATTTTATTGATGAAGCACGTCTGAGGAGTCTTGATAAAATTCCAAAGGATCTTAAAACCAATCCAGGTAACAATAAGTACTATTTACTTCCTCTGCTTTTAGGTTTGGCAGGAATGTTCTGGCAGTATAAGAAGAACAATACCGGTTTCTGGCTGGTTATGGCATTTTTTATAATGACCGGACTGGCAATAATTTTCTACCTGAATCAATATCCGAATCAGCCGAGGGAAAGAGATTATGCTTATGTGGGCTCATTCTATGCTTTTGCAATATGGATAGGAATCGGATTTATGTTTGTTTATGAGACCCTTCAGAAGTTTCTTGGAAACAAAGCTTCTCTGGCGGTTACTTTCGTTGGTCTTATCGCTGCCGTTCCTGTTCTTATGGGTGCCCAAAACTGGGACGATCATAGCCGGGCCGGCAGGTATACAGCAAGAGATATCGGAGCCAATTATCTCAAATCGTGTGCTCCGAATAGTATCTTATTTACTTATGGTGATAACGATTCATTCCCGGTCTGGTATGTTCAGGATGTGGAAAAAGTGAGGCAGGATATCAGGGTTGCTAACCTGAGTTACATTCAGGCAGGGTGGTATATTGATATGATGAGGCAGAAAGCCTATGATTCCGATCCTATGCCTCTTACTCTTGGATCAGATAAATATATTGAAGGTACAAGAGAACAGTTACCGATAAATAACCAGGTCAACAAGCCCGTTGAACTTAAAGAACTTGTTCAGTTTGTAGGTAATGATGACCAGAAGTATAAGGTTGACCTGAGCGGCAGAGGCGATTATATGAATTATATTCCTGCAAATAAATTCATCATTGACGTTGATACTGCAAAAGTTCTTTCGAATGGTACTGTAAAGCCTTATTATAAAAGCAGGATTGTTTCCCCGATGATATGGGAATACTCCGAGACGGATGCCTTCAAAGGTGATCTCGCAATAATGGACCTGCTTTCTACAAATAAATGGGAAAGACCGGTTTATTTTTCAACAACGGTTCCTTCTACTCAATATAAAGGCCTTGAAAAGTATTTTGTTCAGGAAGGCTTGTCATACAGGATTGTTCCGATCAAAACCGATAAACCTGAACCGGGTGAATTCGGGATGATAGATACCGATATTATGTACGACAACATGATGAATAAATTCAAATGGGGAAATGCTGAAAAGCCATCGGTTTATCTTGATGAAAACAACAGGAGGATGTTCAGTAATTTCAGAAGGATTTTCGGATCGCTGGGTAAAGATCTGCTGCAAAAGGGAGACACCACACGGGCGATAGAAGTTGCACATCGGGGCCTTGAGATTGTTCCGGCTACTAAGATGCCTAATGACTTTTTCTCATTGAGTCTGGCAGAAGTTTTAATCAGAGCCGGGAAAAAAGAAGAAGGTGAACAGCTTATTAAGGACATCATAAGTTATTCGAAAGAATATCTTGACTATGCAATAAGCTTAAAACCTACTGAACGGTTTGGACTGGAATACCCCACAGGAATTAATATGCAGGCAATGCTCGACATTTATAATATGTCGGTAAGTCTGAAACTGAGTAATATTACACTGATTATTGAACCGGAGATAAACAAATATTACAGCAGGCTTTATTCAAAATAAGAAGATATGCGGCTTTTCAGGCCCGGCTTTTTTGCATGTTGTCTTTATCCTGAAGCAATTTTCAGGATAAGGACAACTGAAAAGCTATTGTGCCTGACGTTTGATGACGGCCCCAATCCTGATTCGACCCCGCAACTGCTGGAGGTACTCGACGAGTTTAATATTAAAGCTGTATTCTTTTGTGATGGGAGAGCTGCTGAGAAATATCCTGATCTGATTAGCCATATTACTTCTAAAGGACATCTTATCGGTAATCATGGTTACAACCACCTGAATGGATGGAAGACATCGACTGAAAAATATATTGCTGATATCGAAAAGGCTGCACCCACTATTTCAGGCAGTTTGTTCAGACCACCTTATGGCAGTTTACGATTAGGGCAGTATAGGAAATTGAAAAAGAGGTATAAAATTGTTTTCTGGGATATAATACCTTATGATTTTGATGCTTCATTCGGAAGCGAGAAATCGTTGCAAGTTCTTAAAAACAAAATCAGACCCGGATCGGTTATTGTGCTTCATGATAATCCGAACTCTGCTGCAATAAATATTTTGGAGGAATTTTTTGCTTATGCGGTAGATGAAGGGTATAGATTTGGGATCAAGCTATAATCCTGCTAACATAGAAAAGCCTGTGCCTCCGAAAATACCCTTTCAAAACACTGATCAACTTTTTTGCTTAGCGGGGAATCAAAAATTGGAAATGGATTTTCGTGCGAATAGGTATACGGGAAATCCCAGACATCAACAATACTTTTCTTATTTGCATTTTTAAGTGTAGCAACCACCCCATCTGAAGGGATTACGGTATCCTGTATTAAAGTAATCGAATGCATCTGATTCCTGAGCTTTTCAAAGATATTCTCCCGGAATCCTTTAAGCCTGCTCAGGTCAATCATCGATCTGAAAGCCATACCAATCTGGCTCGATTTCAGAAAATCAACCAGCTGACTCTTTCCAGTTAAACTTTGTTCAAATTCATTTAGGTAGTAACTATATACCTTGTCAAATGCCTGACTGTCCATTATCAGTTTCGATGAGCCATGCATATTGCTGAAAACCGATCCTCCGCAGAAAATAAACAGCTTCGACTCTGTAAAAAGATTCTCAGGATTTCCCATCATGATGATCTGAGCAAGAAAAGCGCCAATGGAATATGCGAAAATATTTATGTTGCTGCTTTGTGGAATAACAGGGTGCTCCCCATTCCGCACACTTAAGAGCAGCTTGGTTATATCTGTTGTAGTCTGATAACCTGACTTCATGAATCGCATGGGGTCTTCAGTGAGCCGGTTACTCAGTGCGATATTTGCAAAACTTGACATGTTTACTTCTCCGATTGAGGCGTTCCGGTTTTTCATAAATGGGATCATCGCCCGTGGATCTTTCCATGCAACAGGCGATCTGTTTATATGAAATGATATCGGGAACAGAATTACATGACTGTCTGTATTTAATGAAAGGTAATATGCCCATACCAGGTATTTTACCCAGCTTCTTTCATTCAGTCCATGCAATAATAAAATAACCTTGTCGCTTTTAGGATTTGCCGGAGAAAAAACCGGGTAGGAGAAAGATATATTTTCCGGAATCAGAACATCGTTTTTATTTGAAAAGCTGTTTGTTGAGACATCTGCATGAAAACTGACATTATGGATTTTTACCTTAGAACCCGGGATAAGTATCTCCGCTTTGTCGCTGGTGAATAATGATTTTAGCTCGTTAAATGTTTTTGTGTAGTTCATCTCTATCTTGTTCAGCTCTGTTTATTTGCAAAGTAAGCAGAGACATTCAGAAAAGTCAAATTTATGTGCCGGATGCCTGTTCAAAGTGATAGAATTAAATAATGGGGGATGTAATCCGATTATTTGGGATAGAATTTGAGATCGGGATTTCAAAATAAGAGAAGGTGATTGCTTGATTCGGAGTAAAAGTACCGTTTTAGAAATACAGTTTTTATACCAAGAGATTCCTCACTTCGTTACTACTAATGACATCCCTCTACAACTCATACACTAATAGCTATTTGTTCACAAGCTTCAAGGGATAATCTATAAAATTGCTTATAAGTGTAAGAGATACTTCATTCATCCTTTCCTTATTCTGGGACTTTGAGTAATTATCAGGAAGGATGAATTTAGGATGACACCATTTTGGGGGAGAGTTATGAGGAAGGAAGAAACGGCGGTTTGCACCAGGGAAATTCAAAGTCCCGATTTTTAAAAGCAAACCGCCGTTTCTTCCTTCCTCCCTATGAACCAAAACAATATGTCATCCCGAATCCATTCATCTGGCAATTTCCTAAAAACTGACAGATATAGAGTGAATGGATGAGGGATCTCTAATCTTATACAAGAATCTAAATTAAATAAGGGATGAAATGGATTCACATTCTCTTCAGGAAGAATAAAGAATTTAGATTTAAAATTGCCGATAATCAATTTAGGTATTTAAAGTTAGAAAATTGCTAATTTTGTACTAAGCAAAACCACCATGATAATCGATTTCCAGAAACCCATACCAGCATATCTGATAGAAAAGCGGAACATTATCCGTCTGGTGGTTTTTACTTCAATCTTTGCATTGGTTTTTATAAATATCTATTCCCCTTTTGGAGTCGACAGGTGGTTTAACCTGACCCAGCTACAATTCCTGACCTATTCGAGTCTTATTATTCTTACAGGGGTACTTGTTGTTGTTATAAGCCGGATCATAATGTTCCGGGTATGTAAAAAACACCTTATTAATATATGGCAATATCTTGCATGGATTTTTACAGAAGTGCTTTTCATGGCTTTGTTTTATGCCATATTTGAAAAAATATTCCTTGACGATGCAAGATTATTTTCTGATCTGGTGAAGCTGTCTGCAAGAAACACTTCGCTGGTTTTGTTATTGCCTTATTCCGTTCTGTGGCTCTATTTTTCATGGAAAGATAAAAAGGATCAAATTGACCGGCTGGCTGATATTCAGTCATTTTCAGCTAATACCAGGAACATGATCCCCTTCTATGACGATAAGGGTGTTCTGAAGTTTTCAATAAAAAAAGAGAATCTCCTTTATCTCGAATCGGCAGAGAACTATGTTGACATTTGCTATCTGAATAAGGGAAAAGTATCGAAATATCTTTTGCGCGATACACTTAAAAAGATGGAAGAGAATTTTTCAGGTACTGAGATCGTAAGATGTCACAGGTCGTATATTGTTAATTTCGAAAAAGTTAAGGTGATACGAAAGGATAAAGAGGGACTTATGCTGGAATTTGATGATCCTTCAGTAATAGATATCCCTGTTTCAAAAACTTATGTAAACACTGTGATGCAGACTTTTTCAAAGTATTGTCAGACTAGCGATGGGGGTTAATGGTTATGTCTTTGACAATTTTGTTTGTCATAATGAAATGTTACTTTTGAAATAATATAATTTTTCCTTTAAAATGAATATTCTCATTCTCGGATCAGGCGGCAGGGAGCATGCTCTTGCATGGAAACTTGCCCAAAGTAAAAAAATTAGCAGAATCTTCATTGGTCCGGGAAACGCAGGAACTTCCAATGCAGGGACCAATATAAAGCTTGATCCGGGTAATTTCCCAGAGGTTAAAAATGCAGTTCTTGAAAATAAAATCGATATCGTAATTGTTGGTCCTGAAGCCCCATTAGTTGAAGGAATTCACGATTTTTTTCTTAGCGATACCACCCTTAAAAACATTCCGGTGATAGGACCCGATAAGTCTGCTGCCCGGATGGAGGGCAGTAAGGATTTCGCAAAAGAATTTCTTATTCGTCATAGAATTCCAACAGCTGCTTACAAAAGCTTCGATAAATCATCACTTAAAGGAGTCTCAGGATTCCTTAAAACACTCGATCCTCCCTATGTTATTAAAGCCGATGGTCTTGCAGCCGGGAAGGGTGTTCTTATTATCGATGACATTCAGGAAGCTGAAAACGAGGTTAAAGATATCCTTAACGGAAAATTCGGTATTGCAGGCCAAAAAGTTGTAATTGAGCAGTTTTTGAAAGGGATTGAATTATCAGTTTTTGTTATTACAGACGGGATCTCATATAAAATGCTTCCTGAGGCAAAGGACTATAAAAGAATAGGGGTTGGCGATACAGGTCTTAATACCGGAGGAATGGGAGCCGTATCTCCTGTCCCTTTTGCTGATTCCTGTTTTATGAAAAAGGTTATGGACAGGGTTGTTGAACCCACAATGAAAGGATTGATTTCAGACAGGATTGAATATAAGGGATTTCTATTCTTTGGACTGATAAGCGTAAACGGAGATCCCTATGTTATTGAGTATAATGCCCGTCTTGGAGATCCTGAAACGGAGGTTATAATACCAAGGATCAAATCAGACTTTTTCGATCTTATTGAAGGGGTTGCCAAGGGTGATCTTGCTGACAGAGAACTTGATATTGATGAGAGGTTTGTGACAACTGTAATGCTGGCTTCGGGAGGGTACCCAGGCGATTATGAAAAAGGAAAACCTATCAATGGATTAGAGGGAATTAAGGATAGTGTTGTCTTCCATGCAGGAACAAAGAGTATTGAAGGTAAGGTTGTTACTTCAGGCGGACGTGTTCTGGCAGTCAGTTCCTGGGGAGAAACTATGAAAGAAGCTCTCAGTACATCTTACCGCAATGCAGGATTAATAGATTATGACGGCTTATATTTCAGAACTGATATTGGATTTGATTTGTAATTAAATGTTATTACGATTATTAAAAGGAACAGGTCCCGGAGTAATATTACTTATAATCGTTACTCTGTTATCGATATGGTTCAGTGCATTTTTTAAACTCCGTGGTCACTTTTCCTTGTACTTCGATCTGAATCCGATGCCGCTATATGGCGTAATTTCATCTATAATCGGGACCAATCCGTTACCCGGAATTATTTTCTCATTAGCATTGGTTTCACTTATGGCTTTTCTTATTGTGAACCTGAATACAACACTCTTCTTTATAAATGAAAGAACTTTTCTTCCTGCTTTTATATATATTCTAATCAGCGGACTTTTTCCACAATATCAGTTGTTGAACCCTGCAATTTTATCAGCTTTGTTTTTAATGCTGGCAATCAGACGGATTATGGAAGCATATAGGGTACAGGGAACAGCATATAGCTTTTTTGATGCCGGAATACTTATTGGTACCGGAAGCCTTTTTTATGCCAATCTTATATGGTTCGGGATTCTGGTCATTATTGGAATAGCAATACTCAGAACAGGGAATATTAAAGAAATTATTATTTCTGTCATTGGCTTAGTAACGCCATATATTCTGACATTTGCAATTTATTATGTGCTGGGCAAAGATTTAAAAGATTTGTGGTCCCTTCTGAAATACAATCTTTTTGGGAAACAAACCGTCTTTGAATTTACCCGTTTGACGATTGTTGCAGTAATCTATATAGGCTTAATCACATTAGTGAGCATTGTTTATCTCCTGGTGCGTATGAACACAAAAAAGATACAGGCACGGAAAACTTTTTCTTTATTCATTTGGGGGTTTTTAATAGCGTTGAGCGTTTATTTCATACTTCATTCAGTATCTGTTGAAATAGTTTGGCTGGCAGGCATTCCTATAAGCTATTTCCTTACGCATTATTTTGTATTTGTAAGAAGGAAGGTGGTTCCGGAAATATTATTTTCTATGCTTTTTGTTCTAATTCTGCTTATACAGATCTGGTACCTTAAGTGATGGACCTATTTTACCATTGATACAACACCCACACCTGACCCTTGTTGTCCGTTAGTGAAATCGTAACTTAATTGATACATGCCGCTTTTCTGGCATATAAAATCGATGAAAGGGTATGTCTTACCGCTTTTCTTATCGAATGATGAAAGAATTACTTTATTGCCATCATCTTTAACGTTAAGAATAAGCTGACCTTTAGAGTCAGTGGCACTACAGAGATTGAATCTGTATTTGGTGTTTTTCCAGAGAGCAATATTGGCTTTGTATCTGAAATTGTTTTGTGCAGTGTCGTTCCCGAGTTGTACTACGAAATCTTTCAGAAACTTGGCGTTAGCTCCGGCGCTCATAACACAACTGCTTCTTAATGCATCTTTTCCCTGTCCAAAAGACAGTAAAGAGATTGTCAGTAAAAGCGAAAGGAAAATTATATGCTTTTTCATACTAATTATTTATAACTAGTCTATTCCTTATATTTTTAGTAATCTCAATTATACCATCAAGCTGTTCTTTTGACATTTCAACAACACTTGTTTCGGTTTGAGTAACAGTCAGACCTCCATCCTTTTCAACACTTATCGGATCGCCCTGAGTATAGGTTATTCTGACATCGTGGTATTTGTCTTTAATTTCCTGAAGGTTTTTACATAATGCAGAGTATTCTGAATCATGATTACAGTAAGGGACGAGAAGAAAAATAAGATCATTCAGAATAATTTTTTGTTCTCCAACCCTGTCCATCAGCATTTTGTCGGGTACTTTGCTTACAACCTGTGTTGCAAGGTACTGCCCTTCAATCCAGACACCTATTATCATTAAGGCAGAAAGTTGACCCCGGTCATTTTCACGCAGATAATTGTCTATTTTAGTATAAGAGTCAATTGAAATGAAGAGGAGTGAGTCGAGGTTTGATTTATTCTTTGATAGTCTTTTTATTGATTCGAAATCAAAAAACTGACCGACTTTAATATCTTCAGCAAGCTTTCTGATGGAAGAAAGGACATCGAGTGATGATCCGGTCTTTTCATACATATTAAGATATCCGAGGTCGGCACCCAGAATACCAAGTTTAATTGCTTTATCAAAATTAGTGCTTAGTTTATTTGCATCTATGGATGTTGCAAGATAGTTTTGGGAAAAAGGTATATCAAGCTTAAGAAGCAGGTTTGCAATTTCAACAGGTGATGAAATATTTTTTGATATATCAGCGATAGCTTCAGGACTTAATTTCCGGACTTCAGAAACAGGAACAGTATCAAGCTCAGGAAAGACAAATTCGGTAGGTTTGCTTGATGAATTCCTACAGGCAACGCCAGAAAGCACAATAATTAATATTACAGCTCCTTTTAATTTCATTTAAAATGATATAGCAAGGTTAAGACAAAGGTATTAAAAATCATATTACTTTAGATATAATATTCATTTTCGAAGTTTAAATCTCTCAAAAAAACGGACGGCTTTTCCTAAAAGTTCAAAATAAAGAATAAGATAAAGCAGTACGGTGCTCAAAAGGACCAATGATATATTGAATACAAATGTGTCTGTTTTTAACCCAAAAATATATTTGGAAGGAGCATAAAAATGGGTTCTGAAATCGAAAAATCCTTTCTTATAAGGATCGAGATATACCGGATCGGTATTCTGAACAAGAGAGTTCTTATAAACAAGAATTTTTTCCCGTTCATAAGGTTTTGTAACAATTTCTAAAAGTTTATAATTGTAATAATCATTTTCAAGCTGCTTGAGTTTGTCACTGTACATATTGTAAAATCTGTCTCTTCTGTCGCTTGCCGCGTTTGAGATTTTACTGAATACCTTATCCATCTTGTCGAGATATTCTGATACTGAATCTGCAACAACAGGGTTAAATTCTGAAGGTGTAAGATCATTGAGATAGTTAAATTCAGGGATATTATTCACTTCAGCCATCTTTATCAACTCACTTTTAAGCAGTTGTAGTTTGGTGAATTGATATGATGATTTCTTAATAGCAAGATCTTCTTTGTTCACTACATTTTTTGGGTTATTTCTGTATTCTGTTAATGAAGTTTGCAGAGCTTCCCTTAATGCTTTAATTCTGTGGACCTTATTGAATTCAGCTTCACTTATCTTCTTTTGAAGGGTATAATATGTCTCGCCCTGCTTATTGTAAACAATTTTACTATACCTGTTATCTTTAAACTGAGTAACTATCAATGCTTCATATGTCCACCTCGTTGGCATAAACTCAGCGATGAAGGGAACTTTGTCAACATTGCCTATTTTCCTGTTAAGTTTGTCAAATGAGAACATAGCTCCGCTGAGTACCATCATTGGTATAATCAGAAGAGGAATTACAATGTAAATCGTTATGGCTGAATTAAATGAAGCTGAAATATTTAATCCAAGCATATTTGCGCAGAAAGCTGTCGTAAATAATGCCAGCCAGTAATGGATGAACATCCCCTTAATGCCAAGAATAGGGTTTGCAATAATTACAAAAAGAAAAGTTTGTATAGCAGATATCAGAATTAATATTCCAACTTTGGAAAGAAGATAGCTGGATCGGCTGAGATTAAGAAAATGTTCCCTTTTCAGAATTTTTCGGTCACGGAAAATCTCCTCTGCACTAATTGTCAATCCAAGAAATAGAGCAACAATAAGGCTCATAAAAATATAGATAGGGATATTTTCGTTTTCCGAAAAAATGTAAATATCAGAATCGGGGTCAGGTATATACCGGATTATGAAAGAAAGAATAAAGCCAAGAATCGGTGCTTCCAGAAGGGTTAGGGCAACATATTGACCGTTGGATATCTTACTCTTAAAATCTCTGTGGAAGTAAATCAGGAACTGCTTCAGCATTCCTGGCCTCTGTAGATTCTTATGAGGTGGTTCCTTTATTTCAGGCATCCTGGTATAAGGATGCCGGGAATTAAAAGAACTTGCCCATTCCTTCGGTTTGACTTTCCGTTTTTCGGTATATTTTCCAAATTCATCAACAACCTGGGTTTCAATAATATTAAGGATAGTTTCAGGATTGACATTGCCGCAGGAGGGGCACTCTCCCTGGTTTGAATTGATTTGGGCATCAAGAGTTTTAAAGTAGATTACAGCATCGACCGGGTTGCCGAAATATGCCATACAACCTCCCTGATCAAGGATTACAACCTTGTCAAACATCTTGAAGATCTCAGATGACGGCTGATGTATAACTGTAAAAACGAGTTTTCCTTTTAAAGTAAGATCACGAAGCAAGTCCATCAGGTTTTCTGAGTCTCTTGAGGATAGGCCTGAAGTAGGCTCATCAAGAAACATTACTAATGGTTCCCTGATAAGTTCCAGTGCAATATTCAGTCTTTTTCTCTGGCCTCCGCTGATAACTTTATTAAACGGGGAACCAACCCTGAGTTCTCTCTTCTCGAATAAACCCAGATTTGAAAGCGTCTGGTCGACTATTTCAGTAAGCTCTTCTTTTGATTTGTCTTTAAAACACTGACACGCAGCAAAATATAGATTGTCAAAAACAGTGAGATCCTCAATAAGCACATCATCCTGGGGAACAAATCCAAAAACTCCCTCCAGTTCACTAAAGTCGTCAATAATATTCAGGCCATTAATTTTAACACTTCCGGAGGTTGATTTCTGAATACCACTCATCAGGTTAAGTAAAGTCGTTTTGCCTGATCCACTGGCTCCCATAATACCGATTAGTTTCCCTTCCTCAATTGAGAAACTTATATTGTCAATCGCACGATGCCCCTCTCTGAAATCGGAACTTAGGTTTTCGACCGTGAATGAGATTTTATGTATAATTATATCAGACAGAAAACTCGAGCTTATGTCACTGTAGTAAATTGAATGTCCCGACCGCGATCTGATAGAACCTCCTTTTGCAAATGTGTAGACATTTCCGGAAGTGATTGGAAGTCCATTCAGATATAGCTGATGTTTTGAAATATACTTTACAAAATAGAGATCAACACTTGCAACCCTTAAAACAATAATTTTGGTGTTGATGTACCCGGTTATCATCCTTTTGCATAATTCACACTCCTGATCTTCAGGACTTAGCACGAGTATTGCAGGATTTTTTAGGTTTTCAGGGTTGTCATTCATCACGAATTGCTCTGTTGCAGCAAATTCATCGGCAGATATTTTGAAAACTTCAGCAACTGTGTTAATGATATTCATCCTCTGCGGGGTAAGCTGGCGATCTGCATTTACCAGTTCATACAAGCGCATGAGAACAACAACTTTCTGTTCCTGATTCAGGGTCCGGTTAATCTTTTTACATATTCCAAATATCTTAACTGAATCTTTTACAGAAGGAGCAGAAGGTTCTTTTATAGATGACCTTTTCACAACAGGACCGGCATGTGAGTTAAAAAGAGCAAAGTATTCTTCAACGGTTTCTTTGGTCAGCTGTTTGTAAAGGAAACTGGAAACATACTCTCGTTCATTCATGAGTATCCCACCGTCCTGCTTCACAATCAGGGCAAATAGTTCCATTAATGCCTTTAGAATCTCCTTACTCATAGATCAGGCTTATATAATCCATTCCGAAAGACCGAAGTTAGAAAAAACTATTTATTTTATATTATTTTTGAAACATATCTTTTATTTAAAACCTGAAACATGAAATCGATCAGAATCATCTTTATCCTTTCGCTTTTTTTAATTTCATTATCAATAAACAATACGGTTACAGGACAATCTTCAGGGAGAAAAGTTCAGAATTTTAATTTTGACTGGAAGTTTTTCAAGGGAGATGTAACTGATGGTCAGAATCCAGCCCTTAATGACAAAAACTGGCGCAGACTTGATCTCCCTCATGACTGGAGTATTGAAGGGCCTTTCAGTAAAGACTTTGCAAGTGGTACGGGATTTTTGCCTGCAGGCATAGGCTGGTACAGGAAATCATTCATTATTCCTGCAAATGAAAAGAACCGGAAGGTATTTATATATTTTGACGGAGTCTATAATAACAGCGAGGTCTGGATTAATGGAAACTACCTCGGGAAACGACCAAACGGATATATCTCTTTTCAGTACGATATGACACCTTATCTTAAATTCGGAAAGGAAAACCTTATTGCTGTAAAAGTTGATCATTCAAAATTTGGTGACTCCCGGTGGTATACAGGTTCAGGCATTTATCGCAATGTAAAACTTATTTCAGTTCCCCCGGTACATATTAAACAATGGGGAGTAGCCGCAATTCCGAAGGATGTAACTGAAGTACATTCAAAACTCGATATTGAGGTTAATATTCAGAATGAAACAGGAAAAGCATCAGCTGTAATCGTTACAAACTACCTGATGTTTGGATTTGATTCTATTGGTAAATTAACTAGTAAAATTAAAGTTGAAGCCAATTCTGAAGGGGTAGTCAAACAGCAAATGGAACTCTCCGATATTGCGATCTGGGATACCAGAAAACTGGACAGTAACCATCATCGCTTGTATTCACTGATAACTGTTTTGAGTGGTAAAGGAATTACAGACAGTCAGACTACAAGTGTTGGTTTTCGCAATATCAGGTTTGATGCCGATAAAGGATTTTTTCTTAATGGGAAAAGTTTGAAATTGAAGGGAATCTGTATGCATCATGATGTTGGAACATTGGGATCAGCAGTTCCCCGGCAGGAGATTGCACGGAGGTTAGATATATTGAAAGAACTGGGATGTAACGCCATCCGAACAAGCCATAATCCTTTCTCAACTGATTTTCTTGATCTCTGTGATGAAAAAGGATTTCTTGTGCTTGATGAGGCATTCGATGAATGGGAACTTCCTAAGAAAAAATGGATTGAGGGCTGGAATAAAGGGATCCCCGGGAAAGATGGCTATTCGGCATATTTTAAGGAATGGCACGCAACCGACCTGAACGATATGGTTTTGCGTGACCGGAACCATCCTTCAATAATAATGTGGAGCATCGGGAACGAAATTGACTACCCAAATGATCCTTATACTCATCAGATATTGAATACTGAAGCCAATCCTCAGACATGGGCTAAATATGATGAGAAACTGCCAAATGCCAGCCGTCTGGGTGAGATTTCCAGAGAGCTCGTATCAATTGTAAAACACCTTGATACCTCCCGGCCTGTAACAGCAGGACTTGCATCTGCTTTAATGTCAAATGAAACCGGTTATGCTGATGCACTTGATGTTGCCGGGTATAACTATCAGGAATTCAGATATGCGCCTGATCATCTGAAATATCCGAAACGTATCTTTTACGGAAGTGAAAATAGTATGGCACTTGATGCATGGAATGCAGTCACGGATAACGACTTTGTTATGGGGCAGTTTCTGTGGACAGGTTTTGAATACCTTGGAGAAGCGGGCCAGTTTCCAACACGTCACAGTACTTCGGGAATAATTGATCTTGCAGGTAATAAGAAGACTGAGTTTTACTTCCGTCAGAGTCTATGGAGTGACAAACCTATGATTTTTATCGGGACTACCGACCGTTTAAATGATAATGGCCCCACAAGTTTATGGGCGCACAAAAGGGTTGACCCTGTTTGGAACTGGAAACAGGACCAGACAATAAGTATCAATGTTTTTACAAATTGTGAAGAGGCTGAACTTTTTCTGAATAATAAGTCACTTGGGATTAAGAAGATGGCTGATTTCAAAAACAGAACAATAACATGGGAAGTACCCTTCCAAAGCGGTACCCTGAAAGCGGTTGCACGAACTTCAGGAAAAGATCTTGCGTCTTATGAGTTGAAGACAACAGGAGTGCCGACACAGATAATTGCAAAAAGTGATGTTGAAAGTCTTAAAGGAGATAAACAGGATCTTGGTCATGTTTATGTGACCCTTTGCGATGAGGCAGGAAACACTGTTTATTCTGCTGAGAATAAAATTACATGTGATGTGACCAGTCCGGTTAGAATCCTTGGGATGGAAGACTCGAACCCCAGGAATATTGAAGATTATAAGGATAATGTCCAGAATGCATATCACGGAAAGATGCTGATATATCTTCAATCGCTTGATAAACCGGGTAAGGCTGTAATTACAATTTCATCTCCGGGCCTGAAGGGAACATCGGTGGAAATTATTATAAAATAAAAACATCGTAGGGAACGGTCGAAATTTTATATGTAAGGAATGGTTGCGACTATTCCTTATTACTCTCTTCTTTGAACAGTTTTACATTTAGGGCCGTGGTCCCTTTAGGTCCTTTGCCGATTTCAAAGATGACAATATTGTTTTCCTTAATTGGTTCCTGAAGGTTGTTTGCATGTACAAAAACACTTTGTTTGTTTTCCATATCACGTATAAATCCAAAACCTTTCGAATCGTTAAAGAAGGTGACAACACCTTTTCTTATATAGTCTGCTTTTTGTGTTGAGTCGTTCTTTGTTGCGCTTAATTCGATATTAGATGAATCAACCAGAATTTTTTTATTAGGATCGGGAGGAGTAGCGGAAATTCTTCCATATTCATCAACATAGGCAATCATATCATCGAAGCTGCTTTTTCCGGTCTCTTTTCTGATAAGCCTCTTCTTTTCTTTTTCTTTTCTCTTCTTGTCTTTTTTATTTTTTACTTCTTTTTTATTCGATGTTTCCTGCGATTTGCCCATAAATGATATTTGGTTAGTTAATAATTCCCCCGTCCTGAACGTATTCTATAATTAGCTCAAAGATACGGTTTTATTTCGGATAACTATCAGGTTAAAGAAACCTGTTTATAGCCATCATCACGACCGGTAATGTTAAAATACGCAACAGAGTTGAAACAAACACATTTCCAACTGCCAGATGGTCATCAGCGCCAAGTTCTTTTGCCATAATTACAACAACTAATTTTTCTATCTGCTTCCTCTTACATAAAATTGATGATCTTATTTGGTTGGCACAGAGCTCAGGGCACACAAGGAGCGAAGCGACGCAGTTCCGCGAAGCGGAAGGGCAACGGGCACAGAACACAGGGTTCAGGACAGAAAATCAAACATCCCTCCAAAAATTGATAATGTGATTTTTTTTTGTTCCTTTAGTGCTGTTAAATAACGCGTATTTATGGGTGAAATTGGCATTAAAGAGGTATTAACTAAAAAGGATAAGCGGAAATTTATATACTTCCCGGAGGAGGTGCATAAAAATGATCCAACCTGGCTTCCTCCAATATATATGGATGAATGGGAGTTATTTGATGATAAGAAGAACAAATCATATCAGTATGCCGATACCATTCTTTGTCTGGCTTACAGGGGCAAAAAGATTGTTGGGCGGGTTATGGGGATTATTAACAGACGATACAATGAAATTCATAATGAACAGCATGGCCGCTTCTGTTTTATGGAATGTTTTGAAGACCAGGAGGTTGTTCATGAATTAATCAAAAAAATTGAAAATTGGGCGAAGGAAAGGGGGATGGTAAAATTAGTTGGTCCGCTTGCCTTTTCTGACAAGGATCCTCAGGGTTTTCAGATTGAGGGATTTGAATATCCGAAGTTTATTGTTTGTCCTACAAATGATAGTTATTTACCCGAAATGATCGGAGTGGAAGGATATACAAAACATCGTGATCTTGTCAATTATCTGGCTAAGACACCTGAGGAACTTCCGGAAGTTTATAAGAAAATTCTTACCCGTGTTTCAGAGAATAAAGATTATAAAATAGTAGAATTCAAAACAAAAAAAGAACTTAAACCGTATGTTGTTCCTGCTCTTGAGTTGATGAATCAAACCTTCATGGAGATCTATGGTTTTGTTCCGCTCAAAGATCAGGAAAAGCAAGAACTAGCCTCCCGGTATATGATGATTCTTGATCCGAAATTCATAAAGGTTATTGAAGCTAAAGACGGATTAGTCGGATTCGCTATTGGAATTCCTGACATCAGTGAAGGTATCAGAAAAGCCGGAGGTAAACTCTTCCCATTTGGTATTTTCCGTATAATCAGGGAATTAAAAAGATCGAAAAAGCTTCTCATGCTGCTTGGAGGTGTAAGGAAAGATTACAGGGGGAAAGGGATTGATGTATTAATGGCTGTTAAAATCTTACAGTCAGGAATTGAACATAAAATGGGACTTATCGATCTTCATCTGGTTCTTGAAACAAATACTAAGATGAGGGCAGAATGTGAAAGGATTGGGGGGAAGATTATTAAAAGATTCAGAATTTATCAGAAAGATCTGGTGTGAAACACGTTTTTTATATTAAAAGATGTCAAACGATTTAAGTGCTCATAAAGAAGAACATCTCGGGAGTTCTGTATTTATTACAGATATAGTTATTGGGATGTCTGATGGATTAACCGTTCCTTTTGCTTTGGCAGCTGGTCTGAGTGGTGCTGTTCATAGTAATTCTGTTGTAATAACAGCAGGTATTGCAGAAATTGTAGCAGGAAGCATCGCAATGGGACTTGGTGGTTATTTGGCCGGGAAAACTGCACAAGAACATTTTCAATCGGAACTTAAACGCGAATATGATGAGGTGGAGTTCTTACCTGATAAAGAAAAGGAAGAGGTAAAACTTGTCTTTGCTGAATACGGTTTGAATGAACATACCCAGAACTTAATTGCTGATGAACTGGTTAAGGACAAACATAAGTGGGTTGATTTTATGATGAAATATGAACTGGGTCTCGAAAAACCTGATGTTAACCGTGCAAGGAACAGCGCAGCAACTATCGGGTTATCGTATATTATAGGAGGATTAATTCCTCTGACTGCCTACTTTTTTACTAAAACTCCAGTCGAAGGGTTGACAATATCAGCATTACTTACAATAATCTGTCTTTTCATATTCGGATATTTTAAAAGCAAAGTCACCGGTCAGCCACCTGTTCAGGGAGGTATAATAGTTACACTAATAGGAATAACAGCCGCAGCTGCAGCATTCCTGGTTGCCAAGGGGTTTAATAACTTGTTTTAAGGAACGGCATTTTGCTCAGAGCTCTGTGTGACTTCGTGATCCCGATAGCTGTCGGGACCTTAAAGTTTCTTTGTGGTTAAAATTACTTTACTTTTACCAATTTTGAAACATTAACCTCATATTCATTGTTAATACTTTTTTAAACGATTTTAATTTAACACAATAATTATTATGAAAGCATTCTATCAGACATCCTACAAAAAATCAGACAATGTAAATTATGGCGAATTGCCTGATCCGATTATAGTTGAAAACCAATTATTAGTAACTGTAAGGGCTGTTTCGATCAATCCGGTTGATTACAAAATCAGAAATGGGGATCTGAAACTAATTGTAGGCTCAAAATTTCCAAAGATAGTGGGTTCCGACTTTTCCGGGATAATTAAGGAAGTTGGTGCATCTGTTACAGGTTTAAAACCTGGAGACAGAGTATATGGTGCGATACCGGCCTTTTCAGGAAAACCCGGATCGTTAGCTGAGCTCGTGAGTATTGACTCCGAAAAAGTAAGACTCATTCCTGAAGGGATGTCATTCGAGGAAGCAGCATCACTTCCGGTAGCTGCACTGACTGCGCTTAACGGATTAAGGAGATGTGAAGTAAAACAAGGGAGTAAAGTTCTTATAAACGGGGCGACAGGCGGGGTTGGCCATTTTGCAGTACAGATTGCAAAAGCTAAAGGAGCAACTGTAACAGCAACATGCAGTGAGGCAAACAGTGAACTTGCAAAGAAGCTTGGGGCTGATAAAATTTCAGGGTATAAGAATGAAGATCTTGCGCTGATATCTGATAAGTTTGATGCCATACTTGATGCCTATGGTAAAATGAATTATTCAGATGTAAGCAGACTTCTGAAAAGAGGAGGAACCTATGCCTCTCCTTTGTTTTTTCCAACCTCTTTTTTTTCTGCACTTTGGAAAAGGATTATTTACGGAATAAAACTTACATCTTCAAATATGCGGGCGCTTCCTGAAGACTATGCTGAAATAGAGAGCCTGTTTACTTCAAAGAAACTAAAACCATTTATTGAAAATACATTTTCTCTTGAGAATACAGGTAATGCGTTTGATTTAGCTGAAAACGGCAGACCCCGGGGGAAAATTATTGTTAATGTTTAGCAGGTTCCGGGTTTGAATTCTCCGTGATAATCCGTGTCTTCCGTGGTGATATTAATAACTGAATAAAAATCAAATGTCAGATAAAGAAGCAAATAACCACATCATGAATGCCGTATTTCTGGAGAAACCGGAAGGCCCACTTGTGGTCAGAGAGGTTAAAATACCAGATCCCGGTCCGAATGAAGTACTGATTAAAATGGCAGCCGCACCTGTCAATCCCTCCGATCTTGCCAGGATCAGAAATGCTCATAAAGAGTATGATCTGGCTACTTTCATTCCTGGACTGGAAGGTAGCGGAACTGTAGTGGCAGCAGGGAAAGGAATATTACCTCATTTGTGGCTGGGAAAAAGGGTTGCCTGTTCGGCAGAATATTCTACAAGTGGTTCATGGGCTGAGTATATGGTCACCAAAGCCGGAATGTGTTTTCCGCTCGGGAGTAAAGTATCTGATGAACAAGGATCAATGTCGCTGGTAAACCCACTCACTGCGCTTGCTTTTTTTGAGATTGCAAAACAGAACAAACATAAAGCACTAATAAATAATGCTGCCGCAAGTGCGCTGGGAAGAATGGTTGAACTGCTTGGAAAGAAACGAGGGATTCCTGTTATCAATATTGTACGAAATCAGACACAGGCTGATAACCTACGTCAGTCAGGTTCGCAGTATATTCTCAATAGTTCTGAACCTTTTTTTATTAAGGATTTTGCTGCCTTATCAAACGATCTTAAGGCAACAATTCTGTTCGATTCTGTCTGCAGTCCGCTGCTAATAAAGATGATCGATGTACTTCCGGATGGCAGTTCTGTAATTATCTATGGAAATCTTTCAGGTGAAGAGCAGATAATGGTTAATCCAAGAACCCTTATTGACAAAGGCATAAAAATATCAGGATTTTTTCTGGGCAACCGGTCAAAAGAAAATGGCCTTTTCAAAAACATGATGAACCTGCGAAAGGTCAGAAGTCTGATGAGCTCTGATCTTAGAATAAAGATACAGGGTACATATCCATTAACCAATGCTCAGGAAGCTATTGATACATATCTGAATAATATGTCGGCCGGGAAAGTATTATTGGTTAGTAAAGAGTGAAAGCCGGATCCATTTTGAAGGAAGAATAATAGAACATTCGAATAGCAAAGTCAGAAATAACTACCTTGCCAGATTCGCATTCGCATAACTTTTAAGAAAATCAAATTCTTCATCTTGTCTTAAATATGCCGGGAAATCTTAATTTTGGAAGGATCATTTTATGGATATTCAAAAAAGAGAGTTATGAAAAAGGGTATTTTTGCTTTAATAACCGTTGCTGTCGTATTTGCTTCCGCTAAGTCTCAGGATACAAAAGAATATGTTGTCCTTGGACAGCTGAATTGAACTCCGATAGCCATGTACCAAAGAAACTATTGACTGCGGGATAGGATACCCAATAACCCAATAACCCAATAAATATGGATAACGAAAACTTAAAAGCTGAATTTCATTCTGATTCTAAACCTATAAAGATTTCAGACGATTCAGATTCAAATGAAATACTTGTATTCACATCATTCTGCAATGTTTATAAAGTCCAGAAAAAAGAGGTAATAGATAAGTTACAGGCGATACAGAAAATTGAATTGGAACCTGGAGAAAAGCCGGTTTATCTTACAGGCAACAGGCATTATTCGGGATTTCTGATTGTGGCATTTGAAAACGGGAAAATCGGTAAGATTTCCATGAAAAGCTTTGAGACCGAGTATGCCAGGAAGAAACTGAAGAATGCATTTAACGGTGAATCGCGATTGATTTTTATTGAACTCATCGAACATGATATTGACCTGGTTACTTTAAGCAGCATCAGAAAAGTTGTCTTGTTTAACACCTCCCAGATCAATCCTGTTGAGAGCAGAACAACAAAAGGCATACAGGTTATGAAGCCAAAGGACGGAAGTTCAATGATGAGGGTCAAAAGGCTGGACCAAACTAAACTTACAGAGCCCGAATATTATCGTAAGAGTGAGGGACTGAATGTTGTTGGTTACTACCTTAAACCGGAGGATGAGATTTAATACTTCCTTTTGTCTTTTGTCTTTATATGCTCCGCAGCCCTGTTATTCCCGTCCACAACTGGTATAAACCAAAAACCAGAAATGCAATCACTGAGATGACTAAAAATATTCTGTTAACCCGCGGACCGAGATTCCCGGCAGCAGAAAACAGGATTACCATTACTGCCGAATATATGATCATCGAACTATAAAACCCTGCAATAAGAACGATTCCGTTTTGAGGACTTTCATTCCAGCCTCTAATCAGCATAGGTCCCATTACCAGACTCCATCCAAGGTACGGATTTGGATTGAAGAGGTTCACAAGTACGGCCTTTAAAAGATTTCCATAACCTGGAGTATCTGGTTTATTATTTGTATTTAGTAAACGAAAATTTTTATATGCCTTATACGCCAGGTAGAGGAGAAATATACCTCCTAAACATTGCAGAACCACTAATACTAATGGAGGTAAAGTTGTCAGAATAAATAATACCAAAATGATAACCGGTAGATCACTTATCAGTGGTGCAAACACTAAAGGTATGGTCTTTCTCCAGCCATTTGTAATGCTCTGCGAGAAAAGATAAGCCTGAAACGGACCAGGCTGAACCACGCAGGCAAATGAATAACTTAGCCCGAATATTAAGTAGGGGAGCATAAAACGATCTATAGGTTCAGTTTTTAAATTTTAAAGGAAGTAAAGATAAAAATAATAGCACAAGGGCACAATGGCAAAGCTGCAAAATGTGTCTCACCCTATTTCAGTACTTGAAAATTAAATGTGTGATTTTAGAAAGTTCTTATTTGGGATTTAAGGATTGCTTCTTCCGACATTGAAATCTTCGATGATTCGCAGGTCTTTTATTGTCGGAATCGCAATGACAAATTTTTCTATAAGGATATCTAATACCGAAGCCAATAAACGAAAGGGTCATTGCGAGGAGCGAAGCGACGAAGCAATCTTTAAATGCCTTCCAATTACCGGGTGAATAGTCCTTTGGAAATGTAATAATTTAACACATGCATTTCATTTTCACTCCTTTGAAACTATGTGAGCCTTCAGTTGAGTATCCGTCAGATTTCCACGATTCAAGTCCTCCAGGTAACCCGTTAAATGACTTTGAGAGATCATAGGGATAATTAGATATTATTGATTATTTATCAGATTTTGCTGAAAAACGTGATAATGTCTTCTGCCAGCAAATCAGGTTTTTCCATGGCAGGAAAGTGACCTCCATCAGGGAATTCCGACCATTGCTGAACATTATAGCCCCGTTCTATAAATAATCTCGGTGGAAAAGGTTCCTCGTGAAGGAAATGTGCAATCCCTGTCGGGGTATTTATATGGGAATCCTTTCCTATTGTCAGCGGAACTTTGTTATTCTCCCCATATAATCTTATTGATGAATGGATTGTCTGGGTAATCCAGTATAGAGTGACATTCGATAAAAGCTCATCCATCGTAAAAACATTCCCTATATATCCGTTACAATCAGCCCATCCATGCATTTTCTCAACTATCCAGGCACATAAGCCTATTGGTGAATCATTGAGTCCATAAGCCAGTGTAAGAGGTTTGGTATTTTGCTGCAATGAATAACCTCCTTCCCTTGAATACCAGGCTTCCTCAAAGTCGAGATAGTCATTTTCTTCCCTGGTAAATTCTTCCTTCTCCTCCAATACCGGCACATAAGTACCCGGAATATAATTCAGATGCATCCCGATTATATGCTCAGGATATTTCATCGCAAGAGAAGTAGAAACACCGGCTCCAAAGTCACCGCCCTGAACTCCGTATTTCTCATACCCAAGTTCAATCATTAACTTATGCCATAAATCAGCCATAAAAGTAACATTACATCCGGGCTGCGTAATTTTTTGCGAAAAGCCATAGCCCATCATCGAAGGGATAACCAGATCGAAAGAGAGATTTTTATTCTCAGTCAATAATGGTATAAGCTTCATCATTTCAAGAAATGATGTGGGCCAGCCGTGGGTTAAGATCAATGGGACTGACTTTTCTCCCTTGCCTTTTATATGAAGGAAATGAATTTTATATCCGTCTATAGTAGCAATAAAGTTTCCGTATCTGTTAATTTCACTTTCAGTTTTTCTCCAGTCAAAGTAATTGAGCCAGTAATCAGACAGCTCCTTCATATAACTCAGACTTGCCCCGTAATTCCATCCTGAACCTTCTATCTCGTCGGTCCACCTTGTAAGTCTTAATTTTGACTTTAAGTCGTCAAGGTGAGACTGAGCAATTTGGATTTCAATTTTTTTAATCATTCCTGAATCTTTTATATAACATGCATCAATTGCCGCAAAGGTAAGGATCATTTTAACATGCTGTGTATTTCCTCCTGCCTTCTGCCAGGCACTTATCGAACAAGTCTTCCAGCCGGCTGTTGACTCCCCTTAATCCGGCAACTACTTTTTCTGACCAGTCGAGGTAATCGGTCAGCCTTTCCAGTGGCCAGTCTGATGGGGGATTATTTGTTATATCAATGACATTCATGATTTTATCAGCTATTTTCAGCTTTTTGGCATTTACCGATTTGTGATTAGCCTCTTCAATCTGCAATTGTTTTCTTACTTTCTTTTCAAGCGTTTTATCGTCTGTTACTTCAAGTGTAACCGATAAGATCTCTTTGCCAAATATCTCCGAAATCTCGTCAATCAACTCCTGTCTCTCTTCAACATTTTCTACAGTGTCTTCTATAACATCATGGAGAATTGCAGCACAGATCAGAACCGTGTCATTCTCTCCTCCTTCATTGACAAGAAGATTTGCAACCTGTATCGGATGATTAATATATGGTATTTTCTCAGCTCCCTTTCGAAACTGGTTTCTGTGTCTTTTGGCTGCGAAATCAAGGGCTTTCAGGATTATTCCAATATCTTCCATTTCTGAATCTTTGCTTTAGGACAAAGAAAGTGACTTATCTTAAGAATTCAGTAGTACAAATGATCTCAAATTATTAGATTTGAAAATTATTTTAAAATAACAACAGGCCATATATTGATGCTGCATTTATAATCAAAAAATCAAAACGATGAAGAACTTTATAAAACTATCGCTGATATTTCTTCTCATCAGCACATTTGCTTACAGTCAGGAAACAGGTTTCACCTTTACCATGAAAAAAGAGATCCCCTGTACTCCGGTTAAAAATCAGAGTGCAACAAATACCTGCTGGTGTTTTTCAGGAATCTCGGTGTTTGAGTCTGAACTGATTCGTATGGGGAAAAAGCCTTATGATCTTTCGGAAATGTATATTGTCAGACACACATATGAGAAAAAAGCAGAGAATTATGCAAGAATGCATGGCAGTGCTTCTTTCGCCGGTGGCGGTGAATATGGCGATCTCATTAGCGGAAGCCGTGAGGTGGGACTTATGCCTGATATAGCTTATCCGGGACTGAACTATGGAGAGATAAAACATAACCATTCTGAGATGGATGCCGCACTGAAAGGATATATGGATGCGGTTATTAAAAGTCCAAAGCTTACCACAGCGTGGCTTGCAGGTGTAAAGGGGATCCTCGATGCATATCTTGGAAAGATTCCGGAAAATTTTTCTTATGAAGGAAAAACCTATACCCCGTTCAGCTTCATGAAGGAAATTGGGATCAATCCTGATGATTATGTTGTTTTCACTTCATTCAGTCATCACCCGTTCTATAAGCAATGTGTACTGGAAATACCCGACAACTGGGCAGCCGGCAATTTCTATAACATCCCCCTCGATGATTTCATGCAGGTCATAGACAATGCATTAAATAATGGTTATAGTGTAGGATGGGCAAGCGACATGAGCGACAAAGGATTTTCAATGAAACAGGGGGTTGCAATTATTCCTGAGAAAAACTGGAATGAGATGACAGAAGAAGAAACCGCTAAGGCTTTTAACGGACCCCGTCCTGAAAAAGTGATTACTCAGGAGCTCCGTCAGAAAGAATTTGATAATTATACCACTACCGACGATCATGGGATGCACATTATAGGACTGGCAACCGATCAGGCCGGCAACACTTTCTACAAAGTAAAGAATTCATGGGGTGTTGTAGGCAAATATGAAGGGTTCATATATGTCTCCAAAGCTTATATTATGCTGCGAACAACCAATTGCATGGTGAATAAGAATGCAATTCCGGCTGCGATTGCGAAGAAGATGGGGATAAGTTAATTCTTACTAATACATTGATATATTCCTTCGCCCCAAAATTTACCTAATTCAGCAGCTCCTTTTTTGTTTGGATGAAGATAGAATGTACCAGCATTACCTGACTCAGGAATAAGGTCCGTCAGGTAATTGTTTTTAAAATATTCGAATGCTTTGACATCACCCATAAATATTTGTCCGGGATTACTCTGATAATATTCTTTGATAAGTAATTGCAGCTCAGGAAAATAACTCTGTAAACGGGCAAGCCCTCCTGCCAGGTATCTTGAATGATTGTATGTAGTCGGACTATACCATATTGGCTGTTGGAAAACTATTTTACATCCGGGGAATTCAGCCAATAACTTGTCGGCAATTGTTTTCAGGTTAGTGTGATATTTTTGGGGATCAACGGGAGAACCATTCGGTCCCTCTTCGGCACTGTCGTTTGTACCCAGAGAAATTGAAAAAATCAAAATTCTCTGACTATCATTATGAAGCTGATGAGCTGCATCGATAACTTTAGGAAATGCCTTAACTGTTGCGGGGAGAAAATCAATGGTAGTATATCCGCTTCTTCCCTGATTACTAAACTCAACACTCGTTATCCCCGACATGTGGCGTAAATATTCAGTTGCGGTTGCAGGAGGAGCATCTTCCTTAGGATTTGGAAGCTGAACGCCCTGTGTTATACTATTTCCGATGTAAACAATGTCGAGATTTGCTTTCTTCTCAACTGCCTGACCATTCATTTTCATAAAGGAAAATGCAGAAAAGGAGATAGCGAGTAGAAAAGAGAGCAGTAATTTTTGATTTTTCATGATATTATTTTTATTTTTTTTCAAAGGTATCGGTTTTTATTTCATTGAGAACCCGGTTCATTTCCGGGTCATTCCCATTTATCCTATCTTCTAATGTTGGTTTTATCTCAATATCAGGGAAAATGCCCGTGCCGTCAAGATCAGTTTTATAGAAAGGAGTGAGTGACCTTCTTTTACTGAAGCAATGACCGGACTTAACTTCAGGAAAAAGTCATTGCTTGTCATAGCTGAACTTATAGTAGACTTAAGGCTGTCGAATTTAAAACCGAGCTCCTTATTGGAGTGTTTCCCAAACTTAAGAAGGATAATCATGAAATCAAAAATTAAAGTTCCGGATACCTTCCTGTCATCTGCCTGTTTACCATCCACGCAGGGTATTCCGGAGTAAGTGCACTTATTGTCTCAAGTTCTGCAAGGTCTTCATTACTTAGCTTCAGATTTATCGATTCAATATTATCAACCAGCTGTTCCTTTTTCTTAGCACCGATAATAATACTTGTAATACCCGGCTTTGTAAGAATCCATGCCAAAGCAACCCGTGCTACAGAGACGCTGTGTTTTTTTCCGATCTTATCCATAACATCAATAATATCGTGTGCTTTTGGTTTGTTTATCGGAGGAAAATCAAAAGTATCCCTGCGGCTGTCTCCTGCTTTTTCTTTGTCACGGGTAAATTTCCCGGAAAGGAATCCTCCGGCCAGAGGGCTCCATGGCATTATTCCTATCCCTTCACTAAGAGCCATCGGAACAATTTCGCGTTCAATATCACGACTTGCAATACTGTAAAAATTCTGAGAGGCAACAAATTTTGTCCATCCCATTTTATCTGCAATACCATTGGCTTTCATTACCATCCATGCAGGGTGATTGCTTATTCCGAGGTATCTTACTTTTCCCGATCTAACAACATCTTCAAGTCCGCGCATTGTCTCCTCAAGTGAAGTGATCGGGTCAACACCATGTATATACAGGAGATCAATATGCGACAGATTCAAACGCTTAAGACTATCATTAACGGAATCGCTTATGTGAAGCCTAGAGAGTCCTACCTGGTTTGCTCCCGGTCCCATTCTGAGCCGTACTTTTGAGGCAATAACCACTGTATCCCTTGAAACGCCAATATTTTTAAGAGCTTTTCCGAGTAATATTTCTGACAGACCTTCAGAATAAGCATTGGCAGTATCTATAAAATTAATGCCGCTATCCAGTGCAGTTTTAATCAGAAGAGTTACTTCATCCTCGGGCAGTTTTCCTATAGCTTCCCAATAACCTTTTCCACCGAATGTCATAGCACCAAGGCACAACTCCGATACCAGTACTCCTGTTTTTCCAAGCTGATTGTATTTCATTTCAATATGATTTTTATAGTAAACAACCGGAAATCTGTTTTGTTGAGTAATCGGCCTATGCCGTATGCCTGCCTTTCCTCTTTTTCCTTTTGTCTTTATCCATTTGTCTTTTATCTTTGACAAAACTTTTTAATAATAACACAAATGAAAACAAGACTATACCTGAAACTAGCGATTCTCTTTATAACCGGTATTCTTATAACCAATACAGGATTAAGCCAGAAAACAAGGGAGCAGATTGCTGACAAATACAAGTGGAACCTGTCAGATATTTATAAATCAGATGACGACTGGAGTAAAGCTAAAGTTGCACTTGCTACTAAAGCCGATGAAGTTGAAAAATTCAAGGGGACACTTACCCGGTCAGCTGCCGATCTGAAAAAATACCTTCTTCTAAGCTCTGAAGTAGGTAAGGAGGCATCGAGGCTGTATAGCTATGCCAGCCTGAACTCTGATCTCGATACCCGCGCCATGAAGTATAGTGCAATGAAACAGGAACTTCAGCAGATGTTCTCTGACCTCGGAGCAAAAACAGCGTTTACAGAACCTGAGATCTTATCTGCTGATTGGGACAAGATTGACGGATTTATAAAATCTGATCAGGAACTTGCTCCATATCGAATGGGCCTTGAAAATCTTTTCCGTACAAAAAAACACTCACTCTCAGAACCGGAAGAGCGTATAATGGCTCTCTCTTCACTTGTTACAGGTGTTCCCTCTTCAACTTATAATACATTCTCCAATGCTGAAATGCCATCACCTGAAGTCACTCTGTCAAATGGTAAAAAACTTACTATTACGCAGTCGGAATATAACAGAAACCGCACATTGCCAAACCGCGCTGACAGACAATTAGTTTTCAATGCATTCTGGAATAACTGGGAAAAATATAAGGCTACTTATGGAGAAATGCTCTACGGGACAGTCAATAAAGATCTTTTCTATTCAAAAGCGAGACATTATAGCTCATCACTTGATGCATCACTCTATCCAAACAACATTCCGACTCAGGTCTATACTTCTCTTATTGATAATGTGAACAGGAACCTTCCTGCATTTCATCGCTACCTGACAATAAAGAAGAGAATGTTGGGTGTTGATACTCTAAGATATTCAGATCTTTATGCTCCTGTTGTAAAAGATATCGATCTGAAATACTCATACGACGAAGCCTCAAAGATTGTTCTTGAAGCATTGAAACCTCTTGGCGATGAATATGTTGCTACAATCAAAAAGGCTATTGACAGCAGATGGATTGATGTATTCCCAACCCCGGGAAAACAGTTTGGTGCATATTCATCGGGGATGGACAAGGAATTGCATCCTTATATTTTAATGAACTATACCGATCTTTATTCAGATGTCAGTACAATGGCGCATGAACTTGGCCACACAATGCAGAGCTACCTTTCAAATAATACTCAACCTTATCCGCTTGCAGATTATCCTATTTTCGTTGCAGAAGTTGCATCCACTTTCAATGAGGTACTGCTCTTTGATTATATGATTAAAAAAGTAACAGACGACAACACCAGGCTCGCTCTGCTCATGACATGGCTTGATGGTTTCAAGGGAACACTGTTCCGTCAGACACAGTTTGCAGAGTTTGAACTGAAAATACATGAAGCTGTGGAAAAAGGCAAACCGCTGACTGGTGATGAGATCTCAAAAATATATATGGATATCCTCAAGGCATATTATGGAACCGATAAAGGCATCTGTGCCGTCGATAAGAATCTTGAAATGGAGTGGGCTTTCATTCCTCATTTCTACAGGGGATTTTATGTATATCAGTATAGTACATCTTTTACAGCATCTGTTGCACTTGCTGAAAAAGTAAAGAGCGGCGATAAGGAAGCGCTGAAAAAATATATTACCTTTCTTTCATCGGGAGGATCAGATTATCCTATTGAACTGCTTAAAAAGGCAGGGGTTGATATGACTACAAATGAACCTTTCGACAGGAGTATTGCATTCATGAACAGGGTTATGGATGAGATTGAGAAGATACTTGACAGCAAAGGTGTTAAGAAATAAAGGACTCATCCTTAAGCCATGCAATAAAGCTATCCCTCCAGGTGCTAAGGCCATATCCTCTGTCGATACCTGAGTCGAAACCATGACCCCCTTTGGAATATATATGCATCTCAATACGGTAATACTTTGATGTTAAGATCTTATACAGTTCTATGCAATTAGCTGCCGGTGTGGTTTTATCTTCTCCGCCATTCATTATAAAAGCAGGGGGAAAGTCATTAGTTTTCTTTGCCTGATCTAAGAGGTCAGTACCAAGCCCCGGGTAAAATAGTCCGACAAAATCAGGTCTCGTGCTAACCTGTCCGAAATCCGCATATGCTGGAAGCTCTTTCTCGTAAATTCCGAGTGCCGTCATAAGAGATAATGATCCCCCTGCTGAGAAGCCACCGATACCAATTTTGTTCTCATCAATATCAAGTTCCTTAGCCATACTGCGAAGTGTAAAAATAGCCTGCTTTGCATCGGCATAAACCTCTGGATTATAGTCATTCGGTGTAAGTTTAAATCCTTCAGCATCGGTATTGAATGTTCTGTATTTCAGAACCATGGAGGTAACTCCGTGCTGAGCGAGCCACAATCCGAAATCGTTGCCTTCACGATCGAACCATACATCACGAAAACCACCACCGGGGCAGATCACGATAGCAACTCCGGTACTTTTACCTTTCGCTGGTTTATGAATTATATAGGTTGGAACTGAGACACAGCTGAATACCCTGTTGAGTTGCGATTCTGAAGTCTTTCGGACAATATCTGTACGGAGCTTCTCCTCTTTGTATTTTACAGGATTGTTCTGGATTCCCTTTGGCCATAGGGGTTGTTCTTTTGGTAACTGAGAGTATGATGTGAAATTACAAGTTGTGAACAGAGCTAAAATAGCGATTATGAGTATTCTGAATTGAGATTTCATAGCTAAAGAATTTGATTCATTCAAAATTAGCAATAAAATCCATTAGTATTGTTCATTTAGCTTCGCCGAGCTCATTTCGTTCGGTTCTTTTGCTCCTCCAAAAGAACCGAGCAGAAAAATAAGCATAGTATTTAGGTCAAAATCTGATCCTGCGAGTTCGACGAAGTCAAACGAACCAAAGAAAAGGAGTCCGGAAATGACAAATTTTAACCGACCGTACGCTCGCTACACAAATCTTCCCGCTACCGGCCGGTTAAAATTTCGCACCATTTCCGGGTTGCCAACGCGTCTAAAGTATAATACTTTCTTAGAATCAAGACAAAGAAAGCAACATAGATATTACATCTTATTCTTGAGAGATAGCTTCCGGAGGGGTTTGTTGATTTTAATGGTGGTGAATACAACAGCCAGGGTCATAAAACCACCGAAAACCACTGATGGCACCAACCCCATTAATTTAGCAGTAACCCCCGATTCGAATGCCCCCAACTCATTCGATGATCCGATAAAGATGCTATTTACCGATGCTACTCTTCCACGCATATCATCTGGAGTATATAGCTGGAGAATAGTTCCCCTGATAACAACACTTATATTGTCGAAAGCACCACTGAGTATTAAAATAAACCCTGATAGTAAAAAACTTGTGGACAGACCAAACCCAATCATACAAATACCGAACCCGATAACTGACAGAAAGAGCATTTTCCCGGTGTCTTTCATCGGAGGACGGAACATGAGTACGAAAGCCATCAACGTAGCGCCAATTGCGGGACATGCCCTTAATAAGCCAAGTCCCTGGGGTCCGACAAGCAATATGTCGGATGCAAATACAGGAAGCATGGCAACTGCTCCGCCGAATAGCACAGCAAACATATCGAGAGTAAAGGCTCCCAGTAATTCAGGGGTTTTAAAGACAAAATCGATACCGCTTCGAATCCTGGTAAATACTCCTTCTGCAGTCTCAATAACTTCGTGTTTGTCTACTTTTAAAAGCATTATCATGAAGAACGACAGAACATTCAATCCAAGTACTAATGAGTAAGCCGGAATAATGCCCCAGAATCCATAGATCAATCCACCGATTGCAGGACCCATAACGGCAGCCACCTGCCAGTTGGCGCTGTTCCAGGTTGCCGCATTAGCATATAAATTCCGTGGAACCAGCTGACCTAGTAGTGCAACCTGGGCCGGACTGATTATTCCACGGGCCAGTCCAGTCAAAAAGATGGTTATGAATATTGGAAATACACCGAATTTTGCTGAGAAATATGCTGCATTGGTACTGTAAATCAACAGGATCAATGAACCAAGAATAAGTAAAAGAGTGGTATAGTTAATTATTTTTCGTCTGTTCCAGATATCGATATAATGTCCTGCAAAAAGAGATATACTGACCTGTGGAATCACCTCTACCAGTCCGATAAACCCCAGCCAGAGTACATTGTGTGTTAAATCGTACACCTGCCATCCTACAATAACTGATTGCATGAGGGCTGCCATCGTCATAAAATTGCGATAGAAGAGATAAAAACGGAAGTTTTTAACATGTATTACTGCAAATGCTTTCCCGGAGAATAAGGGTTTCATATCAAATTCTTTTCACCGGCAAAAATAGCGAATAGATTGTTCATTTGGCTTCGTCGAACTCACTTCGTTCGGTTCTTTAACTCCTCTAAACGATATTTGTTCATTTCTTTTGTTTGCCCAAAAGAAACGAACCAAAGAAAAGGGCACCGAAAATGATAACTTTAGCATAGCCCTACGCTCGCTACACAGGCCATAATGGCGCTACGGGCTGTGCTAAAGTTCGCTCCATTTTCGGATTGCCAATGCGCCTAAAGCATAATGTTTTCTATGCATCAAGACACAGAAAGTAATATAGATAATATATTTAATGAGTATCGGCAAATAATAATAAAATCAGAGAGATATCGCGAAAGTTAGGGAGATTCCTCAACAGGTCCAGGGTTTGCTAAAAGGTGGCTGAATATGGAATGACATGGTTTTTATGGTATAGGAAGGGAAGGAAAAAGCGTTGATTCGCCGTAAAAAATAGTTTTACTTAACCTGTCTTAATGACGGCGAATCAACGCTTTTTCCTTCCCTCTTGTCTAAAAATGACAATGTCATTCCGAATGAAGCCATTATAAATCTGATAAATACATACAGAAATTGGGAAGCGAAATGAGGAATCTCCCCGGGAAAAATATGAATAAATAAATGAACTTATGCATGAATGCCGGTATTCATAGAATATAATTTGCAGATATCAATTAATATTATGAAATTTGAGTACCCGGTATTTCAGATCATAAAATCGTATTGTGATGAGCTTTGAGTTATTTAAGTAGACATCGAACTATTAAATATTTAAATATGAAAAATATTACAGAGGAATTGGATGAAATTATAAATCGTGTTGATTTAATAATCTTAGGAAGAAACGATCGCAATGTCTGTGCTGAGTACTTAATTTGCCAAATCGCTGGGTTAATTATTCAAGAGGATATTCAAGAAGGAATAAAGGTATTGGATAATTCAATGAAAAGAACAATTAATACTATTAATATGATGTGTCAGGAAGAAGACAGCATTAATGAAACCAAGAACTTATTAGGAGATGAAAGATGGAATAGAATATCAGCAACATATATGGATGATCAGGATATGAAAAAGAATAAAAGTAATGGAATAGTAGAGATAGAATTAGATGAAGAGGAAGTTTAAAAGCGGAAACATTATTTTATTTCTTACTATGGCAATAATCCTCAAACATGATACTCCGACACACTTTCGCAGCTTTTTAGAACTAGAACAATGCATGTAAATTCTTAATTGGGTGTAGTTCTAACTATGCTTTAAAAAATGATAAAACCAAAATATTGACTATGCCAACGATCAAACAATACTGGCAACATATCCTTCAGGTATCGAAATAACTATTAGGGAGGTCAATCAATGGATAACAGATAAAAATAAACTAAAGTTATCAAAATTTCTCTATTATCGGTTACATGGCCGATACATAAAACCTTTTGATTTTAAAAATCCAGTCTATCAAACCAAGTATAAAAATGGATTTGCTATAATGGCTTCTTGTTGTTTATTAATCGAAACTTACGTTTCTTTTATTCAACCAACATTTGTAGACACGACTGGGAAAAGTGAGCGTTGCTTTGGTTGGTTTTTTAATACTGAGGAAAAGTTTTTTGCTTTCTTAAAAGGTGGATTAACTGTTGAGGAGTACTTAAATGTTCAAAAGAAAATTAATAATAAAGGGTTGCCTTGTGATTTTTATAAAAATGTTAGATGCGGGATTTTACATAATGGAGAAACAAAGAATGGATGGAAAATAAGAAGGACTGGAGATCTTTTTATCGAATCGGGAAAGCAAATTAATGCTACGAAGTTTTTGGAAGAACTTAATAAGGTTTTAATCGAATTTCAATGCAAATTATTAGACTCTGATTTTAATAGTCCTATCTGGAAAAATTATTTAAACAGATTAAGTCAATTAATTAAAAAGTCATGAAGGCTTAGTGATTGACTTAATCAGAATTATATTCACTGGTATTAAAACAATTCAAAGACATGCATAGCAATTGGAATTCAATCCCTCTGGGATTGATATTTTTATACTATACTCACCACGGATGTAACCGTGGCTATTGGATTTGAATGCCTCCGGGATTGTCAATTTTGTTTCATGTTCCCACGGATGTAACCGTGGCTATTGGATATGAATGCCTCCGGCATTATTACCCTCAGCTCTGAATAATCTTAAAAAGAATCACTTTTTTCCAAAATTCTCAGATGTTGTTTGAAATCCAATTTAATAATGGAGTTTTCTGATGTATGAAAAAGCACTATGCTTTAGGCGCGTTGGCAACCCGGAAATGGAGCGAACTTCAACCCATCCCGTAGCGCCAACATGGCTTGTGTAGCGAGCGTAGGGATGGGTTGAAGTTATCATTTCCGGACTCTTTTTCTTTGGTTCGTTTCTTTTGGAGGAGCAAAAGAAATGAACAAATAATAATTTATAACAAAGTATAGTAGGACTATGGAACCCTCTAAAAGCTAAAATTCAATTTGAGCAGCCTTACGATTCTTAACCTTATTGAAAATAACATCAAATCATCTTTTTCCTTACCTTTCATTCCTCATTTCAGAATTAATTTTTAAAAAGTATAAATATGAAAACAATTGTCTCTCTCGTATTATTATTAATCATGATAACAAGTTGCGTTCAGGAAAAAAAATCAGTATCAGAAATAGCAACTCCTCAAACAGGCGGTTCTCCCATACCTGCTATTAATCAAGATACTTCATCTGTTTCAGTTGTAACTCCAATAATCCCGGGAAGAACAATTACAGTCGGAGGAGCTAATGCCGATATAAAGGGTTTTACTTCGGAGGCAATCCAGACAGCTATTGAATCTTTACGAAATTCAGGAAACGGAGGCACGGTTGAGCTATTACCCGGAAATTACGACATAGCATCACCGGTGAGAATATATGATAACATGACACTTACCGGGTCAGGCGAAAAAACAGTACTTAAAAAATGTAAAGGTTTCAGTTCTCCATTTGCCCTTGATGCTGACTACGGTGAGCTGAAAATAACAGTGAAAGATGCCTCAGGATTCAGCGTTGGAATGGGAGTGGCAATATATGATGATAATCAACGATCGGGATGGGATCTGACCACCGCAAAAATAACTGCGATTAAGGGGAATGATATTTATATTGACGAGTATCTCCTCCGCGATTACCATGCCGATAAGAATGGTACCCTGTCAAACAGTTGTTCGGTAATCTCTGCTGTTGAGGCAGAAAATATTACTATTTCAAATCTGACAGTTGACGGAAGCAGGGAGAGTAATGATATGATCGACGGGTGCCGGGCAGGAGGGATCTACCTGCATAAAGTACACAAGGCTCTTGTTGAAAATGTGATTGTTAAGAATTATAACAGCGATGGTATCAGCTGGCAGCTTACTGAATATGTAACGGTGAGAAACTGCGAAGTTTATGGTTGTTCAAACAGCGGACTGCATCCCGGAACCGGATCACCATATACCCTGATTGAAGGGAATAAAAGTCATGACAATGGAGGTTACGGACTCTTTGTATGCTGGCGTGTAAGAAATGGTATTGTCAGGAATAACATTTTTAAAAACAATGGCAAAAATGGGATCTGCACAGGTCATAAAGATACCGATATGCTTTACGAAGGAAATACCATTGCTGAAAATGGTGCAGACGGAATTCATCTTCGGGGGGAGTTGCCCCTGAATGCTCCACACAGAAGCATCTTTAAAAACAACCTCATCGAAAATAACGGGATGAAAGAAAAGGGGTATGGATTATCGGTTAACTGCAAAGCAGAAGGAGTTGTACTGGAAGATAATATCATCCATAATACAGGTAATGGAAAACAGGCAGGAGCTGTTCTGCTAATGTCCAACTCGCTTCCTGTGGAAATGAAGAATAACAAAATCAGTGGGCTTCAGGAAGGGGAGGTGGTAAGGCAAAAGTGAGGGGGGGATTGTCTTTATGAGGAAGGTTGAACCGGAGATAAATAGACACTCCGTCCCTTTCGTCTCTCCGTCCCTTAGTCGCTTAGTCTCTGAGTCTCTCTGGCTCTTGCATCAAACGATATGCTCCAGAAGGAGTGTCCTGCTGAAAAACACCTTTGGTCTGCCGGTTATCTCAAATCCCGCATTTATAATTTTACCAGTCATTATTTCAAATGCTTTACCTGTTACATGCATCCTGGGCTCAACTATGAAGATTTTCCCATCCGGTTTCAGGATTGATTTTAATTCTTTGAATAGTGAGTCATGATCGGGTACTTCATGAACCATCCAGAAGGCCAGAACGAAATCAGCTTTTTCGGAAATACCAATGCTATCTACCTGACATTTATGAAGTTCAACCCTTTTTTCAAGATCGGTTCCCTTTATTTTATGCGCTATAATTTCAAGCATCCCTTCCTGAAGGTCTGCTGCAATAACCTTCCCTGAATCCTGAAGCATCTTTGCAATTTCGATAGCGAAAACCCCGGGACCACAACCTAAATCAAGGACTGTCATCCCTTTCTGAATGTAAGGCTTGAGGATTTTCTGCGGGTTATGCAGCCATTTTCTGAATGAGTTATCGAGACTGCCTGCAAATTCAGACGGACAAACGTATGGGGCTTTTTCGTTATTCATAAGTAAATATATATAATATTCTTCAAAAAACTGATACGTGTCAAACATAAGGAGGTATGATGTACGACTCCCGGCGCACGACTAAACCTTAACCTCAACCTTAACCTTAAGCCTTATAATTTTACTTACCTTTGAGGATTATAAATCCTGTCAGGCAAGCCATGATAAAAATACCGGTTCAAATAAAGATCGGATCGTTAATGATACTGGCAGTCATTATTCTTTCTGCGACCGGCTGGTTATCCTACCGGAACCTTTCTTCAATTGTTTCTTCCATCAGGGTTGACATTAAACCGGATAACAGATTATTGAGTATTCGTGATATTTCAATGGACCTCGAAAAAGCACAAAGCAGCATCCGTATTTATTCCATTACCAACGACACTCTCGATATTAAACCATATTACGCTATTATTTCAAGGATAGACGAAAAAGTGAGCAACCTGAAGTCAGAATGTCTTAATGACCCTGTATTGCTTAACCAGACGGATACCATTAGCAAGCTTATAGAGGAAAATATTATTGTCTGGAATAAACTTCTGTATCTCAATAATAACCAGAAAGTTATTATATCTCTGCAACAAATGTCTGATCGTCTTTATGTTGATTCAGAAAACGCCCATAAAGTTGAAAAAAACATACTTAAACGTGTTTTTAGAAGAAATAATAAAATTCAGCTGAATCAGGAGGATCTCATAAGTGATATTAAGAAGATAGAAAAACAGGATAGTCTGAATAAAAGAAATCTTAAAATAAGGGAATCTCAGTTAGCCAGTTCCGGGAATGAGATTAAAGAACAGTTTAATGACCTCCAGGGAAAAATAGAAGACGAAATTTCGATACTAAATGAAACAAAGTCATCAGCAGCAAATCATCTTGCCCGTAAAACATATTTCTGGCTGGCATTATTTTCAGTGTCCGGAACAATTCTTGCAATAGTGGTGATGTTCATAGTCATAAAATTTATTCGAAAAACACGTGATTACGAGATTGCCCTTACCAATTCCAAAGAAGAAGCTGAAAACCTGGCCCATACAAAAGAGATGTTTATGGCGAATATGAGTCATGAGATTCGCACTCCGGTTACAGCTATTTCAGGATTTACCGAACAGCTTTTACATGAACATTTTGATGAAAACACAACGCGAACGCTGAAAATTATAAAATCATCTTCCGATCATCTCAGAAATATTATTAATGATATTCTCGATTTTTCGAAATTGCAGAATGATAAGCTTATACTCGAAAAAGTACATTTCAATATCAGGCAGCTCTTTGAAGATGTTAATGCTCTGTTCGAAAAACAGGCTCTGCGGAACAGCACCATGTTAACCTGGTCATTGAGTTCCGAAACCCCTCCGGTACTCCTTGGCGATCCTTACAGGCTGAAACAGATTTTGATAAACCTGGTTGGTAATTCAGTTAAATTCACCCAAAACGGCAAAGTTCATTTCAGTGTAAAAAGTACATTAATTAAATCAGATGAGATTGAATTGATAATCGACGTTATTGATACCGGCATTGGAATTGACGAAGACAAACTGGGTTTCATCTTTGAAGATTTTACCCAGGAGGAGATGAGCACATCAAGTAAATACGGAGGAACCGGTCTGGGTTTATCCATTGTAAAGAAACTTGTGGAACTTCAGGGTGGAACTGTTGAGTGTAAAAGTAAAAAACATATTGGTACTCAGATATCCTGCAAAATCCCATACCTGACAGGCGATGAAAAGCAGGTTAAATCCGAATCAGGAACGCCATTGTACATTCCTGATGAGATAAGAAATCTGAGAATTCTTATTGTCGATGATGAAGAATATAACCGCCTGTTATTCAGAGCAATACTTGGCAGATGGAAGGTGCAATTCAATGAAGCCTCCGACGCAAATGAAGCTCTGGAGATCCTGAAAACCAATCATTTCAGCCTGATGTTTATGGATGCCAGGATGCCCGGTATCGATGGATTAAAGGCAACGCAAATCATACGCAACGAGATGAAAATAAACGAATCTGAGATGCCTGTGATTTGTATTTCAGCTGCAGCTGTAAATGATGAGTGGCAAAAATACAGTGAAGCAGGAATGAGTGGGTTTCTTCCAAAACCTTTTACCGAAGAGATGTTGCTTACAACAATTCTTTCAGTAATTAAAGAATATGTGCCTGGTACTATTTCTGATCAGGTTCTGAAAATAAAGACCACATCTGATTCGGAACATAAAATTAATTTTGATAACTTATATCATATTTCGGGTGGTGATGAAAAGTTTGTAAAGCAGATGCTAATCTCATTTACTACTTCAACTGAACGAGGCCTGAAGGAAATGACGGAGGCACTTAAGTCAGACCGGCTGGATCAGATTGCAGAGCTTGCGCACAAAATGTTGCCTCCCTCCAGACATATCGGAGCAACAGAACTGAGCGATTTACTAAAAAAGATTGAAGAGGGTGTTAAAAGTAAGGCTGATATCCTAATCATTGAAAAATTGATCAGTGATTCGGTCAGAGAATTTGAAACTGTAAAAGAAGAAATTAAGAAAATCAATTATTTACCCCAACCCTAAAGGGAGTAATTGATTTTCTTCCAACCCTTTAGGGATAAAGGCGAACGAAGAAAATCAAATTATACAGATTTGTAAATCAAGATACTTAAAATTATTTATTACTTTGTGAGTTGACAATATGAAACAATATATATCAGTATATGACCGGGAAGCCTTTTAAAATATTTGTTGTTGAAGACAGCGAGTGGTATAACAGGCTTTTGGTGCATACACTTTCTTTAAATCCTGATTACGAGATAAAGAGTTTTTTTACCGGAAAAGATTTCCTGAATTCACTTCACGAATCGCCCGATATAGTTACCCTCGACTATCGTCTTCCGGATATGACCGGTCTTGATCTGTTAAAAACTATCAGGGAGGAAAACAGCGATATTCAGGTTATACTCATATCAGAACAGGGAGATATTGATACAGTTGTAAACCTGTTAAAGCTTGGAGCTTATGATTATATTACCAAGTCAGACGATATCAAAGACAAGCTTCTTAACACTGTAAAAAATATCAGGGAGGGAATAGGTCTGAAAAAGGAGATTTCATCCCTTCGAAAAGAAATTCAGAAAAAATATAGTTTCCGTCAGATTATTCTGGGAGAAAGTCAGGCAATCAAAAACGTATTTGAACTTATTGATAAAGCGCTGAGTACAAATATTACAGTTAGCATTTCGGGAGAAACAGGAACAGGAAAAGAGCTGGTCGCAAAGGCTATTCATTACAATTCAAAACGAAAAGACAAACCATTTGTTACAGTCAATGTTGCGGCAATCCCTTCAGAGCTTATTGAAAGTGAATTATTTGGTCATGAAAAGGGATCATTTACCGATGCTTCATCCCGGAGAATCGGCCGGTTTGAGGAAGCTGACGGAGGGACCCTTTTTCTGGATGAAATCGGTGAGATGGAACTGAATTTACAATCCAAGTTATTACGGGTTCTCCAGGAGAAAGAAATTGTGAGGATAGGAAGCAACAAGCCTGTGAAGACCGACTGCCGTATAGTTGTGGCAACCAATAAGAATCTTAAAGAGGAAGTAAAAAAAGGTAATTTCAGGGAGGATTTGTATTACAGACTGTTAGGCTTGCCGATCGAATTGCCTCCATTACGTGACAGACAAAATGATATTCTGGTACTCGCCCGTTACTTCATAGAGAATTTCTGCAATGAAAATAGTATCCCAGTTAAAAAGATATCTGCAGAGGCACAAAAAATACTGATGAGTTATCCTTTCCCTGGCAATGTGAGGGAATTAAAATCGGTTATAGAACTGGCAGTCACATTATCAGATATGGATGAGATCCAAACTGAAAATATTATGATAGATCAGGGTGAACCAATGTCATTTATTGCAGGAAAAGTTCTGACATTGAGAGAATATGACCTGAAAATAATTAAGGCTGTCTTAAAGAAAAACAACAACGATATTAGGCCTACAGCTGATCAGTTGGATATAGGTATCTCAACCATTTACCGCATTCTGAAAGAAGAAAAGGGATAGGTCCCAGTACCATTATTGCTGAAATCCAAATCCATTAACCGTTCCTTTTGTTTCTCAAAACGAGAATATTTTTCTCAAAATGAACAATTCCTTGTTTTTTCTTATTTGCTAATCTATTCATTACTAATAAACTAATGATCGCATAAATCCGGGCACATCGTTTGGTATATATAATAAACAAACAAAAAACTAACGGAGGAATTTATTATGAAAAACGATGAAGGAACGACATTTAAAAAAGATGAAAGCACTAATCTGAAAGGTGAAGAAAAGTCAGCTAATTGTATTACAGGCGAAAATACGCGAGCCAGGTTTGCAGCAAATGAAGCCAGGAAAGAAGGAGTACAAAAAGGGGCATGGATAAGTGGTGCAATAGGACTTGTCATGATTGTGTTAATTGCGGTATTTGGCTATTCAACTTATAAAAATGAGCAGCACAGGCAGCTTGCAGTAATTGAAAATCAGAAAAAGGCATTTACAGAACTTCTGACATCACGCGATTCTGTAATCAGCGAATGGATGATAACATTTGATCAGATTGAGAAAGATCTGAACATGATTAAAGAAAAAGAAAATATTATTTCGATACAGTCGGCGAACACTGAATTTTCAAAAGATAAAAAGCAGGCAATTCTCAATGATATTGAATACATAAATTCAATGCTTGATCAGAATAAGAAGAAAATAGCTTCACTCACTGCACAACTTAAGAATTCAGGTGGTGAAATAAAAGGTTTGCAGGTAAAAATCGCTTCACTTGAAGCTACAATGAAGCTTCGTGAAACTGAAGTATCAGATTTAAAGTTAGCGCTTGTTGGAAAAGATTTTGAGATAGGACAATTAAATACCAGAATGAGCGATCAGCAGGTAGCTATTGCACAGAAAGATGAGAAAATCAGTAACCAGACAAATGAGATGAACAAAGCATATGTTGCTTATGGAACATATAAAGATCTGAAAGCTAAGGGTCTTGTTACGAAAAATGGCGGGTTCCTGGGAATTGGAAAGAAGGAAAACATGATAACCAATTTCAAAGACAGTTCATTCACCATAGTCAATATAAATGAGATGAAAGAAATTCCGGTTAATTCAAGGATTGCGAAACTAATCACAGATCATCCAAAAGGATCTTATGAAATGATTGCTGACGGGAAAAACAAAATTTCGAGAATCGAGATAAAAGATCCTGAACAGTTCTGGAAGATATCTAAGTATGCGATTGTAGAAACTAAAAACTAGTTACTCAATATATGCTGATTCACTGCTGCAATCAGGCAGATGAATTATCAGGCTCCAAGGTTACTAAAACTGAGGAGCCTTTTTTTTGAATTGGGCGCAGGGCACACTTCATCCCTATGTCTCTAAGTCCTTAAGTCCTTCTTCAAAGTCAGACTGTAAATCTTCATGTAACGCAGTAAGTTTCTTCCTGATATTTACAACCTGTCCGATATAGAGATTCTGCAGGCCGGTATTCCGGTGAATAGAGGGGGTGAATTTTTTTAGTTTTAAGCAAAAGTAGATCAGCAATTCTACCTCTGTTTCTTTTTTAAAGGAGTATCTGTTATGTTTTCTGACGTTTCGTAAAATTTTACGGAGACTTTTTTTGATCAGGTACTGGCTCTTTTTATTTATCAGTTTAAACTGTTCATCAACTTCCCTTTTTACCCCTTCAATATATGCTGCTTCATCAGATGATTCGAATAAGAGATAAGTAAGTAATTCTTTATTTTCTTTTTTGAATTTTGATAGGCGCAGGCAAAGTTCCCTGAGTTCTTTAGGTGAACGTTCAGTTAATTCTTCCTTAAGCTCTTTAACTGTTACTGCCTTCATGGACAAAGATTAATTAAATCCGGAATTTTTTTTATAGAAATCATCCGAAGCGTATATAAACAGGCAGCTTCCCCTTGAAATTATTTCAATTATCTCTTTTGAGATTTCAACCGGTAAAGCAGGACATCCCCAGCTTTTTCCAAGCCTGCCATACTTTTTAATAAATGCATCACTTACATAGTCCGCACCATGGATAACAATTTCTCTTTCTCTGGCATTGTCATTGATACCTTTTTCCAGTCCGTCAAGCAGAAGTGTGTACCCATGTTTGCCAATACATGTTTCTGCGGTTAAATAGAATCCCAGTGAGCTTTTGAGCGATCCTGACTGATTTGAAAAGTTTATTGCAGTATTATCCCCTGAGTTCTTCCCGTGAGCGACAAGACAATTATATAATAGCTGCTTGTTTTTGAGATCAATTACAAAAAACCTTTTTTCTGTAGAAGGCTTTGAAAAATCAATTATTGTAATAAGATTCCTATTCTTTACTTTTTCTATCTTACGGAGTCCGGTTACTGCATATTTAAATACATCAAACGTAATAACCTTCTCTAATCTGCAATCGAGCCAAAGCTGGTGTATTTCTTCATCCTTAACTGGCTGCGAATTACACGAATTAACTATAGTAAAAGTTATAAATGTGATGAGTAATATTTTACAGGAAAACTTCATTTTTTATTCAGCAGATCTGTTTGGATTTTTAATAAGGCGAGTCTGTTAAGATGGAATTCCTTTTTTGAGTCATTGAGAATCCAGAAGATAACTCCGCTTATTAATGCAGCAAAGAAGCACCATACCGACGTGAGATATTGTGTAAAGAAAATTGCTGTTATGAGGCACGAAAAGAACATCAGGATACCCAAAAGATGTGTCCTTTTAATACTTGAAATAAAGAGAGGTGGAATCGTAACAAACAAATAAATTATAAAAGCCGGCGTTGAAAGCGACTTAGGGAAAGTTGTATTATACTGAATATGATAACCCATTATCTGCGGAGAAATATTAAAAAATAACAAACAATAAGCATAATATATTGACAAAGATACGGCCAACCCGAGCAGAACCTGCAATATTATTTTTCTTTTTTTATTCTTCTCCATCAGCAAGACAGCGAGAGGGATTATTGTTGGCCAGAGAAAATTAGCCATAATCAGGAAGCAATATGTACTTATTTTCTGAAGAGTAGCATAATCCGGTAATGGAATTGTGAGCCAAAGAGTACCTTCAATCATTTGCTGGAGTCCGAAGAATAGAGGTATATAGGCAAATACCAGCTGAGAAGGTTTATGAACCTCCCTTACTGTGGCAATACCAATTGCCGAAATGATTACTCCTCCTGTAAAACTTGCTCCGGCTGAAAAACACATAATATTTCCCTTTCTGTTAGTAATAGATTATCGGTTTTAATAAGAAAATCTCTGATTTAAAAACAATTATCCGCTAATAATACAACTTTAAATCGGATAATTAGTTTTAATGGGGGAAAGGGAGGTTAATAAAAAAAAGCCCTCCATCGCTTCCTCCTCCATTCCATTTCGAAGGACAAAGAAAGCTATGGAGGAGGAGTGTGGAGATTAGGGGAATCGAACCCCTGACCTTGTGGCTGCCAGCCACACGCTCTAGCCAACTGAGCTAAACCCCCGTGCTGAGGTGGCAAATGTAATAAAAAATTGAAAATAATGAAACAATGTAAATGGATCAGCAGATAGTTTGGCGGAAAGACACTATTTTGTAATTTTGCCGGGCATTTGGAAAGAGTGGGGACAATAATCAATAACTCCTTCAAGTTTAAAATGGAATGAAATAGTTCAGGTAAGGACAGAACGGAATAATGTACGATAATCTCAGAAATACTCTCGATTTTGATGATCTGCTGTTTGAAAAGCGGAACAGGGATTATGGTGCGTACCAGCTTCGTAAAAAGTATAATAAGGTTGTAATAGGAGGAATTATTACAGCATCATTGATTGTATGTTCTCTGGTAATTATACCTTTTATTCTTATTGAACATAACGATCATGTTTTCCATGGTGGTATAAAATATGTCAAGGTTCAGCTTGATAACCTCTTACCTCCCGAAGAACAGGTGTATGTTCCTCCACCACCACCTCCTCCCAGTGCCACCCATGTTGAAGAGATTGTTAAATATATACCTCCGGTGGTTGTTGACAGTCTCCCTCCGCTTGAAAAGTCTCTGGCAACTGTCGATGAGATGCTGGGCCAGCAGACAACTACTGAGGTTACTGCGATTAATGGCACGGGAAAGGGCGATGATCTTACAGGACAGGATGGTACAGAAACAGATGAACCCTTTTTTCAGGTTGAGGTGATGCCTTCATTTAAAGGTGGGGACCTCTCTAAATTCAGGGAATGGGTTTGGAAAAGGACCAGGTATCCTCAGGACGCTTATGAAAAAAAAATCCGCGGAACGGTATTTCTTACTTTTATAGTGGAAAAGGATGGTTCGGTAACTAACGTAACTGTCGTGAAAGGAGTCTTTGAATCATTGGATAAGGAAGCAGAAAAAGTTATTTCAGAATCGCCAAAATGGACACCCGGACTGCAGAGGGGCCAACCAGTGAGAGTAAGATTTTCAATCCCGCTTAACTTTTTATTTTGAAATTTAATTATCAGTTAAAGAGGTAGTTATGAATATTTTTTATTTAAATGTTTTTCTTACCTTTATCAACCAAATATTTTAAGACCAGTCTTATGAAAAGAATTCTACCCTTAATTTTCATTCTAACCATCATCCTTGCAGGATGCGGTTCTTCAAAAAAACAACTTCAGAAAGATCCGATAGGAGCACAGTCAAATTTTGAAAATATTTATTCACGTGCTCTCGGCGATACCCAGGCCCTTAATGCCAAACAACTGGAAAGAACCAGGTCGAAAGAGCTTCCATTTCCTTCCGACCTCGAAATGGTTATGAGATGTTCGGAGTCACTTAAGAAAGCCATAAACGGCGGCATTCTCAATAACAGGAGGTTTATTTATTAAATGATAGAAACCAAAGAAGTCCCCGAAAGGGCTATCCTTGTAGGGATAATAAAGTCAGGGCAGGAGGAACGTGAAGTTGAAGATTTCCTTGACGAACTCTCATTTCTTACTGAAACAGCAGGAGCAGAGCCGGTGAAACGCTTTGTCCAGAAACTTGATGTTCCTCATCCCAGAACATTTGTTGGTTCAGGTAAAATTGCGGAGATCGCTTTGTTTGTCAGTGAGAATAATATCGATCTTGCAATATTCGATGACGAGCTCACACCAAGCCAGATAAGAAATATCGAGAAAGTACTTCTCTGCCGTATTCTCGACAGGACTAACCTTATTCTCGACATCTTTGCTCACCGTGCACGCACATCGCATGCACGCACCCAGGTGGAACTGGCACAGTACCAATATCTTCTTCCACGATTAACCGGTATGTGGACACACCTCGAGCGGCAACGGGGAGGTATTGGTTTAAGAGGACCCGGAGAAACGGAAATTGAGACCGACCGGAGAATTATCAGAGACAGAATTTCATTTCTTAAAACTCAACTGAAAAAGATTGACATCCAGATGTCAACCCAGCGTAAGAGCCGCGGTAAAATGATCAGGGTGGCACTCGTAGGGTATACTAATGTGGGGAAATCGACTGTAATGAACATGTTGAGTAAGTCCGATGTATTTGCTGAAAACAAGCTTTTTGCAACTCTCGATACAACCGTACGTAAAGTTGTTATCGGGAATCTTCCATTTCTTCTTTCTGATACAGTCGGGTTTATAAGAAAACTACCTCACGATCTGGTTGAGTCATTCAAATCAACTCTTGATGAGGTCAGAGAATCAGACATGCTGGTTCATATTGTGGATATTTCTCATCCCGGTTTTGAAGAACAGATTAAGGTAGTCGAAGAAACTCTCAGGGAACTTGGATCGTTTGATAAGCCGTTAATAATGATTTTTAATAAAATAGATGTCTTTACGTATGTTGCTAAAGATGAGGATGATCTTACACCGGTAGTGAAAGAAAACTATTCACTTTCCGAGCTTAAAAAAACATGGATGGCTACTCATCAGGACAATAAAACAGTTTTCATATCGGCAGTTACTAAAGAAAACCTGGAAGAACTCAGGAAGATCCTTTATGATGAGGTTAAAAAGATACATATAAAAAGGTATCCTTTTAATGATTATCTGTTTGAAAATCAGGAATCAACCTGAGTTTGCTGTCCTATTCCCAGCTTTTAACCCCCTAAATCCCCCAAATGGGGGACTTTGGTTATGTTTCAATTACAATTTAACGTAAAACTCTGATTGATTTGAAGTTAGATTATTATGTTTCAGATGGTCTTCCCGAGTTATAGTAAGTATTAACCCCGCTTTACGGGATTGGGGGATTAAAAAAGCTTATTGGCCGCCATATACTCTGCAATCTGAACTGCATTGGTAGCTGCCCCTTTTCTGATATTATCCGAAACAATCCAGAGATTCAGGCACTTTTCCTTCGAAAGGTCTCTTCTTATTCTTCCTACAAAAACCTCATCTTTGTTATGAGCGTGAATTGGCATCGGATAAATGTTCTCTGAAGGATTATCATAAACAACAACTCCCGGGAACTGGCTGAGAAGACGTTTTACATCATCTATATTAAAATCATTCTCAAACTCAATATTTACAGCTTCTGAATGTCCGCCGACAACAGGTATCCTTACTACTGTTGCGGTTACCATGATAGACTGATCTTCAAGTATTTTGCGGGTTTCGTCTATCAGTTTCTGCTCTTCTGTTGTATATCCGTCGGGCTGAAATGTACCTCCGTGAGGAAAGCAGTTCATGTCAATAGGATGAGCATAAGCCATCTCTCCTTTGATTCCGGCTCTTTCGTTTTCCATTTGTGCTACGGCTTTCACACCTGTTCCGGTAACTGATTGATATGTTGCAACAACCAGACGTTTAATCTTATACTTTCTATGAAGCGGCGCCAAAGCCATAACCATTTGAATTGTAGAACAGTTTGGATTGGCAATTATCCTGTCGCCTTTTTTAATAACATGACTGTTGATCTCAGGAACGATTAACGGGATGTTTTTCTCCATTCTCCAGTATGAGGAATTGTCAATAACCACAGTTCCGTTTTTCGCAAAAATCGGCGCCCATTCCCTCGATGTTGATGCACCTGCCGAGAAGATAGCAAATTCAGGTCTGGCTTCAACAGCTTCCATAACGCTAACAACCTTAACAGCCTTTCCCTTGAAAATAACTTCTTTACCAACCGACCGTTCAGAAGCGGCAGGTATCATTTGCGACAGAGGAAAATTTCTCTCCTCCAGTACTTTCATCATTGTCCGGCCAACCATTCCGGTGGCTCCTACAACAGCTGTCTTCATAATTATTTGTTTGGAATTAACGAAGTAATTAATTAAATTTACTATGGAATAAAAATCGATCAAAATTAGCTTTTTTTTCAATTCGTCGCGCTGCATGAAAAAAGTTATTTTGCTGGTCTTCTTTATGCCTTATATGGCATTTGGCCAGATTGTGGAAAATTTTGAATCGGGGAGTGCCAACAACTGGGTTCAAAGTTCTCAGGGACGCTGGAAGGCTGACACAGTCGCAGCTATTTCGGGAAAGTTCTCTTTGCATCATATTTTCGATAATCCGGATGCAGGAACCGATAAGATCGGAATTCCGATTAAAGATCTGCATCCCTCACTGGGATCAGTCAAATGGTCATTTCTTTTAAAACACGGCTATGATCCATCATCCTCAAACAACTGGTCGGTATTCCTTCTTTCGAATGCCGACCCCACGATAATGTCACCCGATGGTGGGACGAATGGATTTACGCTGGGTGTTAACCTTACCGGCTATGATGATACTCTTCGCTTATGGAAAGTAAAGGGAAGTACTCTGACCTCTGTAGTAAACTGCCATATTAACTGGCAAACAGAGATCGGCATAACTGTTCCTGCTAAAATTATTATTGAAAGATCACAGGAAGGCAACTGGACTGTATCCGTTTATCGTCTTAACGGGAATCTGATCAGAACTTCAACCGGGACCGATAATGAATTATTTGTTGCTCCCTGGTTTGGGATCTTTTACAAGTATACATCTACCAGAGACAGACTTTTGTGGTTTGATGATCTTAAAATTGAAGGGATTTTCTTTGAAGATAATGAAGCTCCTGTTATTTCAGGTTGGAAAGTATCAGGGAGGAGCTCATTAGAAATAACTCTGAATGAAGAACCTGCAGCTGAATTGATGGTTCCGGAAAACTTTTCATTAAATACAGATCAATTCAAAGCAATTTCCATAGTTAAGACAAAAGCCCTCACTTACAGGATTGAATTTTCAAATCCTTTCATAAATAAATCAACAAACAAATTGGTAATCAATAAGCTATGCGATAATTCGGGTAATTGTACACAAAACATCCCGGTGCCATTTTCAGTAGTCTGGGCAGAACCGGGAGATGTTATTATCTCAGAAATTATGGCCGATCCTTTACCAGAAATATCTCTCCCGGGAAAAGAATATCTTGAAATAACCAACAGGACTGAATATTCAATTAATCTTAAAAACTGGCGGTTTTCATTAGAAGCTATTAGTACTCCTTTTCCCGAAGTAACCATTCAACCATCAGGCATAATAATAATCTGTTCAACTCTGGATACTTCTCTTTTTAAGAAATTTGGCAAAGTTATCGGATTGAAACAATTTCCCTCACTTACTGATGATGGAAAGATTATTTGTCTTTCAGATAGTTCCGGCAATTTTATTCATGGCGTGGAATATTCCTCTGCCTGGTACCGCGATGAATTAAAAGCCGGCGGAGGATGGTCGCTTGAGATGATTGATACTCATTATCCATTTAATACAGACAGGAATTGGACCGTCTCTTTATCTAAAAAAGGAGGCACTCCGGGCCTTATTAATTCTGTTGCCGGAAGTAATCCGGATAACTCATTTTACGGAGTGCAGAATGTATTTCCTGAGGATAGCATAAATATTATTGTAAGGTTTTCTGAGCCCGTATTGGATCTTGAGGAAAAGATTAAAACTATCAGAATAGGAGGTAAGGATATATTGGAATTATATTCTGTTGATCCTTTGTTTAGGGTGTTCTCGGTAAAAGTACAGGACGCTCTTATTACAGGAGAGGTCTGCACTGTCGATATTACAGGAGATCTCAGAGATTTTGCCGGAAATACAATTCAGAAAAGGGATTTTACTTTCGGTTTAACTGAAAAATCGGGTCCCGGAGATATCCTGTTTAACGAGCTCTTATTTAATCCATTACCGGGTGATCAGGACTATATAGAATTCTACAATCAGTCATCTAAAGTTATTGATGTTTCGCGTCTCCAGCTGGTATCGGTTAATGATGATTTGGGAGATACTTCCCAGACTTATCAGATTTCAAGTGAAAAAAGGTGTATCATGCCCGGATCATATTATGCAATAACTACTGACAAAAAAACAGTTACTGACAGGTACTTTTCATCGAATCCCGAAGTTATTTTCGAGACAGGATCTCTTCCTTCGATGAATGATGATAAAGGGCACCTGGTTCTTTATAACAGGGAACTTGATAAAATTGATCAGGTTTTTTACAATGAAAAAATGCACTTTTCTTTATTATCTTCCTTTGAAGGTGTGGCCCTTGAAAAAACCGGAACACGAAATAAGTCAGAAGAAGCCATGAACTGGCATTCAGCATCGGAGAGTTGCGGATGGGGCACCCCTGGAGCGCCTAATTCGATACTTACAGAACTTCAGCCATTTTCTGACAAAGTTGTTTTTTCTTCAACGAAGATGTCACCTGATAATGATGGTTTCGAGGATTTTCTTGAAATTAGATTAAGTCTGAAAGGGAACGGGAATGTAGTTTCTGTGACAGTTTTTGATGAAACAGGGAATTATGTGAAGAAGATTGCTGATAACTTGTTTGCAGGGGCAGAAGCAACTCTGACATGGGATGGAACGGCAGCTGATGGTAAACTTGTAAGTACCGGAATATATATTGTTTTCATCACACTGTATGATGATACTGGCAAAACAGAGAAGTGGAAAAAGGTTTGTACTGTAATTAGGAATTGAATTTTCTTTTGAACTAAAACTTCTAAAGTGACGAAATCAGCTCCGTCATAATAGTTGTCATCCGCGATTCGGTTTTGGCAGCCTCATTCTGTACCGATTGGTGGGTGGTGTATTCAATCTTCCCTTCAACACCCAGATCAGTTATAATACTTACTGCAAAACATGGAACATTCATATGTCTGGCTATTATTACTTCAGGAGTGGTTGACATTCCGACCGCATCAGCACCAATTATTCTGAAATATTTGTACTCGGCAGGTGTTTCGAAAGTAGGTCCGCTGGTAGACAGGTAAACCCCTTTGTGAATCCTTATATTATGATCGTGGGCAATGAGTAAAGCTTTTTTAACAAGGTACTTATCATAAGCCTCGCCCATATCGGGGAACCGGGCGCCAATCCGGTCATCATTAGGGCCAATCAATGGATTCGGGAGCAAGTTAATATGATCTGTGATAACCATTATATCGCCTATCTGGAATTCCGGATTGACACCTCCTGCTGCATTGGAAAGGAAAAGGCATTTTATACCAAGATATTTTAAAACCCTTACCGGTAAAGCAACCTGGTCAGCACCAAATCCTTCATAAAAATGGAATCGTCCCTTCATGGCAACGATTTTTTTCCCGCCAAAATCGCCATATATAAGTTTTCCTGCATGACCTTCAACTGTAGCGACAGGGAAATTCGGGATATCTTTATAATCTATTTCAATCCTATTTTCAATTTTAGAGGTAAGTTCTCCAAGTCCTGTACCAAGAATAATTCCTGCATCCGGATTAATTATTCCTCTTGACCTCAGAAATTCTGTTGTTTCGTTTATTCTTTCTAACATAATCAACTATCAGATTATCAAACTCATTCTTGTCGTCGTTCAAAAAACAGATCTCGACAGGAATATAATAAAATACCGATCTGATCGGGTTTGCAATATTAGTAAATTCTCTCAACCTGACAGCATCTTTTTCAGTAGTAATCAGATACTTTGTTGATGACTTGAGATCGTTATATGCTGATACAATATTTATTATATCTTTTTCTTTGAAATTGTAATGGTCGGGATAGCAAAGATGGACTATCTCTCCGGCTGTTTTTTCAATATGCTCTTTAAGCGGAAAGGGATTTGCAATTCCGGTTATAAGAACAACTCCGCAATTGCCGGATAATGATGTTTTTGAATGATCTTTTTCCTGATCCCGTATATCAAAAACGGGCAGGAGATCTTTATATATGAGAGAAGTAAAATACAGATTCTGATAAGGTGCTTTATCCACTTCTTTTACAATCAGCCTTCGTTGAATAGGGGAGATGTTTTCAGGCGATTTGGTAATCAGAATAATATCGGCCCTTCGCATATTGTCTTTGCTCTCTCTGAGATTACCATAAGGCATAAGATAATCTCTCACAATCAGTCTGTCAAAATCGGATAGAAGAATAGAAAACCCGGGTGTTATTTTTCTGTGTTGGTATCCGTCATCAAGAATTATCACTTCAGTTTCAGGTCTTTCCTCTAAAATCCTTCTTACACCATGAACACGGTCTCTGTCAACTGTAACCAGAACATCAGGAAACTTGTGGAGTATCTGCAATGGTTCATCTCCAATTTCGTTCACCAGTGATGATAATGTTGCTATTCTGAAATCACGGGTTTTTCTTTTGTAGCCCCTGCTTAACGTGGACACCCTGAAGTTTTCCCGGAGTAATCCTGCAAGATATTCGGTATGAGGTGTTTTGCCGGTACCTCCTACAGTTATGTTTCCTACGCAGATTACAGGAAGATTGAACTCTATGGATGGAAGAATTTCAGTATTATATAAGAAATTTCTTATATTGGTAACCACTCCGTAAATGAGAGAAAGGGGATAAAGAAATATATTCCTGCTGTTTCCCATAAGTTAATAAAAGTGGGTAAAGTTAGAAAGACTAACGAATATCAATAAAATAAGGGAGACGTGTCTGAATCCCCGACATATCATTGATCTCCTGAACCATATTGTAATACTTAACGGCTTCCCCCATCTCCTTTTTTAAAATATTCATTCTGATTTCACCGCTAAGTTGTGAGAGAATCCTTGTATAGGGATCCTCAATTACAGGGAGTTCCCTGACAGAATACCCATCAATTCCGGCAAGATTTGCTGCACCTTTTATAGCATCTTTCAGACCTCCTATTTCATCAACAAGACCTATTTTCAGAGCTCTGTTTCCGCTCCATACTCTTCCCTGTCCGATACTGTCAACTGATCCTGCTGTCATCTTTCTCCCCAGAGCTACTTTCCCGACGAAATCGCTGTAGACGTTTTCAATACCCATCTGCATTACCTCTTTCTCGTATACATTCATTGGTCTGTAAATTGAAGGGAAATCCGAATTTTTATTGGTGTTTACAGTTTCTGTATTGAGGCCAAGTTTCTGTTCAAGCAGTTTTCCGGCATTAGGAATGAGACCAAAGACACCGATAGATCCTGAGATAGTTGTTGGATCTGCATATATTTTTGTTCCCGGAGCGGAGATGAAATATCCTCCCGATGCAGCATAATTACCCATTGAGATGATCAATGGTTTAGCTTTGGCTGCAAGATTCAGTTCTCTCCACATAATATCCGATGCTATGGCATTACCCCCCGGAGAGTTAACCCTTAAAACAATTGCTTTTACTGATGTGTCGAGCCTCTCTTTCCTGATTATATCTGCAAAGTTATTTCCTCCGATATTGTTTCCATTTCCCTTACCCATTACAATAGTTCCTTCTGCATAAATAACTGATATTTTGTTTTTTGCAGAGTAAGAGCGGGAAGGATCAGGTACTTTACTGTATTTTGTCATAGAAACCAGATTGAGGTCTTTGCCTGCACTGGTTCCTGAAAGGGATTTAAGTGTATCATTTAATTGATCGCGAAACATTAGTCCGTCGACTAGCTTTGTTGCTAGGGCTTTGGTTGCAAGACTTCCGTCGAGATTATCTGCCAGCCGGTTGAGCTGTTCAGCAGAAATGCCTCTCGATTTTGAGATATCATCAATAACACTTGACCAGATTGATCCTGCATAATCTTTAATCTGAGCCTTATTTTCTTCACTTAATTTGTCGAGTATAAATGGTTCAACTGCGCCCTTAAATTTCCCATGACGGATTACCTGTACCTCAACACCTATTTTATCAAGTGCATTCTTATAAAACATCACCTCGCTGCTCAGCCCTTTAAATTCAACCATCGATCCGGGATTTATGAAGATTTTGTCGGCAGCCGTTGATAAATAATAGCACTGTTGTGTTAAAATATAATCAGAATAGGATATTACAAATTTTCCTGTTTTTCTGAAATCTTCAAGTGCTTTTCTTATTTCACCGGTTGTGGCCCAGCCCGATGGAAGAAGTCCGTTCTCAATTAAAATACCCTTTATTTTTTTGTCAGCTGAAGCTTTTTCGATATTATGCAGAATGTCATTTAATCCGGGTGCCGGAGTAAGTGTCATACTGAATACATCAAATCCTGAAAGCGGGTTCTGGTCACCATGGTCAGGTATTGCAACTCCGGCTTTAAGCACAAGGATTGAATTATCACTTATTGATACAGGTTTGTCTCCCGAAGCTACGAGAGCGCTGATACTTGCAAGCATTACGATAAATAACAGAATAGAAGCAATTATTATTCCGGTTATAGTTGCCAGAGTATATTTCAGGAAGTTTTTCATTTTTGTAAATTTTAATAAAATGAATTCTAAATATATTAAAAGAAAATTAATTTGTAAATGTAAGGATGTATTTAATACTTTTGATATGAGATAGATTTGATTATGAAGATAGTTTTTCTGGGCATAGGAACAAATCTTGGAAGCAGGGAAAGAAATCTTTCTGAAGCGCTGACTATGATATCAGAAAATATCGGGAAGATTGTAAAGTCATCATCGGTTTATGAATCTGAACCATGGGGCTTTCAGTCAGATGATAAGTTTCTTAATATGGTTGTGAAAGTTGAGACTCCCCTTTCCGCTTCAGGATTATTGGGAAGGATTCTTATGGATGAAGTATTGCTTGGAAGAATAAGAGCCGGAAAACAATATTCCTCAAGGAAAATTGATGTTGACATCCTTTTTTATGATGATCTGATACTTGATGAGGAAAGTTTGAGGATCCCTCATCCCCGGTTGCATGAACGGAAGTTTGTACTAATTCCTCTCTGTGAAATTGCACCTGAATTTGTGCATCCGGTGCTGAAGAAGAGTGTTACTGAACTGCTGGAAATGTGTGAAGATAAGAGTGAAGTGAGGAAATATTCCTATCCCCCAATAACCTCCTTTTAATTCCCCCCAAGGGGGGAAATACCCTGCTGGTTTATTGATATCCAGTTATATACACAGTATTTTCTCCCCTTCAGGGGAGATGTCGCGCAGCGACAGAGGGGTTTAATCTCTGTAGAAAAGCCCCCTTAAGCGACAAAGGGGTTTCTTCAAAGAACTCCATTATCCGCAAAACTGTAGTAATCCTTATCTGAAATAATGAGGTGATCGAGAAGCTGAATATCCATCAGGTTGCCGGCTTCTTTAATCTTCTGCGTAATTTTAGTATCCGATTCGCTTGGATTAAGATTTCCCGATGGATGATTATGGCAGACAATAATACCTGAAGCCAGATATTCAATTGCCTTCTTCATAACTATCCGTACATCAGTTACAGTTCCGCTTATTCCTCCCTGGCTTAGCTTCATCCTGTTAATCACCTTATTCGAACGGTTCAGGAACAAGATCCAGAATTCTTCGTGGGAAAGGTCAGAAAGGATAGGCTGAAATATGTCAGCAACATCTTTAGAGCATTTTATCTGAGGTATATCAGGGACTTCAGACAGTTTACGTCTTCTTCCCAGTTCCATTGCAGCAGCTATGGTTACTGCCCGTGCGGGTCCAATGCCATGTAACTTCTTAAGGTCTGAGATAGAAAGTTTGCCCAAACTATTCAGGTTGTTGTTTACAACACCTAAAAGTTCACGGCCGAGATCAACTGCCGATTTGTCCTTTGTTCCGGAACTAATCAGAATTGCCAGTAATTCAGCATCACTCAGACTGGCTGTGCCATTCTGAATAAGCTTTTCTCTGGGTCTGTCTTCAACAGCCCATTCAGTAATTTTGAGAGACATGCAGCACGAATTTTGAAATGCATGTGCAATATAATAAAAAAAGGCCGTACCATAACGATACCGCCTCCTGATATATAATAAAATGAAATTATAAACTGCTTACATGCTTCACAATAGATGACTTCAGGTTTGAAGCCTTACTCTTGTGAATAATGTTCTTCTTAGCCAGCTTGTCGAGCATAGAAGTTAATTTTGGAAGGAGAACTCCGGCTTCTTCCTTATTGGTTGTAGCACGAATTGCCTTAAGAGCATTACGAGTAGTTTTTGCATAATACTTGTTACTCTCATTTCTTACTTCGATCTGTCTGATCCTCTTTTCCGACGACTTATGATTTGCCATGCCTATAAATAAATTATCTTGAAACTCTTATAAATTGTAGTCCATAGGGGAATCGAACCCCTGTTAACAGGATGAAAACCTGACGTCCTAACCACTAGACGAATGGACCGTGCAAAGAACTTTAAAATGCGGATGCAAAGAAAGGATGTTTTTTTTGATCTGCAAAATATTTTGACTTAAAAACTTATCTTTTCTTTTTAATTCATAAACTTCGTGATCCTTTGTGTTTCCGATAGCTATCTTATACGTCGCATATCAGAATGCATTTCTTCAGTGATGCCAGTTTATCTTTTTGTTTTGGCACAAATTCCTGACCAACAAATCCTTTGTATCCTGTCTTAACTATTGCATTCATAATAGCAGGATAATAGAGTTCCTGTGTTTCATCAAGCTCATTTCTGCCAGGCACGCCACCGGTGTGAATATGACCGATATACGTACTGTATTTTGATATTGTATCGATTATATTTCCTTCCATAATCTGCATGTGGTAAATATCATAGAGCAGTTTAAATCTTTCCGATCCTACCATTTCGCAAAGAACTGACCCCCACGCTGTTTTATCACACTGGTAGTCTTTATGTCCGTAGCTGTTAAGGAGTTCCATAATTATCGTCACCCCGTATTTCTCTGCCGAAGGCATAAGCTTTCTTAGTCCTTTGGCACAATTAATCATCCCTTCATTATCGTCCTGGCCTTCACGATTACCTGAAAAGCATATCAGATTCGGGACCCCTGCCTGTGCTGCTTTAGGGATCATTGCCTCAAAATCTGTGATCAGTTTTTCATGGTTCTCAATCCGGTTGAATCCTTTAGGAATACCCCAGTCGGTAGCATAGCCTACGGCACATTTAAGTCCGGCTTTTTTGACAACGGGCCAGTCTTTTTCTCCAAGGAGTTCAATGGATTCAATTCCCATTTCCTTGCATGCTTTGGCAAAATCCTCCAGAGGGATATCATTATAACACCACTGACTTACTGAATGATGTATATTGCCTTTGAGCTGGAGCGGTCCTTCTCCGATTCCTGCAAAAACACTGTTTAGCGGAGTAACTGCGGTCACCACAGCAGCCCCTGCTACTTTCCCTATCATATTTCTTCTGTTCATGGTATATTATTTTTGAAATACAGGCTATAAAATTAGCGATTATTATTTGTTATGTATAGCACCAGGCCATTCCTCAAGTTTCTTCACTGTTAAAGTAATGTAAAAATCCGGAAAATAGTGTTCATGTTGTTAATGTTATATCTTTGTCGGAGGGATATGAAAGTTCGGTAAAGACATGAAAGTTCCTTCAAGAAATGATTATAGAAGCGGTCATTACACCGAATTGCTTAGAAGCGGTGAGCAATACTTTGCCAGGTGTGAGGAGGTGATTGAAAATGCAAGGCGCTTCATTCATTTTCAGACATATATTGTGGATGATGATGAAACGGGCAATCGTATTGTAAATGCGCTGATCAGGGCTTCAGAAAGGGGTGTGAGGGTTTATTTTCTGCTTGATGCTTACGGTGGCGGAAGCTTCACAAAAGAGATGATAGCCAGGGTTGAGGAGGCAGGGATTCTTTTCCGTAAATTTTCACCCGGATTAATTACAAAAGGGTTTCAGTTAAGTCTCAGGCTTCATCACAAAGTAGTGCTGGCCGACGGTGAAATTGCAGTGATTGGGGGGATGAATGTAGCAAACCGCTATCATGGCACTCCGGGTATGAAAGAATGGCTTGATTTTGCAATTTTAATAAAAGGTCCTGAATGCGTTCATGTATTGTTTATTCTTAAAGGACTTTGGAACAAGGCATTTATCTCAAGGAAGGAAAGAGCCAGGGAAACAATTCATCATCCTGCATTATATGAAGATAATGTAAGAGTAAAGGTTCTTCAGAATAACTGGTACAGGAACAAGATTGAAATACTGAAAAGCTATCGTTCTGCATTGAAACATGCAAAAGACAGGATGATAATCTTTGCCAGTTACTTCCTTCCGGGGCGCAATGAGCGTAAACTTCTGAGAAATGCAAGCCGTCGCGGTGTGAATATAAAAATCGTCCTGGCTTCAGAATCTGATGTATGGGTATTTAAAAGAGCTACTAATTTTCTTTACGATTTCATCCTTCGGAATAATATTCAGATATACGAATACCTTCCTTCAAATCTGCATGCTAAAGTTGCCACAGTTGACGGCATCTGGAGTACGATAGGCAGTTATAATATGAATCACCTTAGCGATTATGGAAGTATTGAAATGAATGTGGATATTCTTAACTCATTCTTTGCAGAGAAGTTCGAAGAACTCCTTCAGGGGATAATTGATAATGACTGCAGACAGATTAAATTCGAGGATTATGGTCGTCGTAAATCATGGGTTTCCCGTGCCCTTAACTGGTTTTCCTACCAGATGATACGATTTATGATGAGGATGATGTTTACACTCATATCCAAAAAAACAAAATCGCCTGTAACATAGAGACGCCCAATGTATAACGGTTTAGAGACGCCCAGGTTGGGCGTCTCTACTACATGATGCTGGATTATACCCATAAGACGCACAATTTTGGGGTCCTCCCGGATATGATATTATATATTGTTGTAAAGACGCCCAATTTGGGCGTCTCCGGGGACTACGGTTAAAACTGATGAAACCCCATCGATACAAACTCCAGGACATTAGGTAATGCCGATCTCCAGTATGTCCAGCTATGCACCCCGTCGCGGATTCTGAATTCGTGAGGGATCTCTTTTTTACGCATTGCGATGTGAACCAGGCAATTGCCTTCATACAGAAAATCATCATCGCCGCAATCGATATACCATCTTACAGCTTTTTTCTGATCATCAGGCATATTCTGGATTAAACTCAGAACACTGTATTTCTTAAAGTATGATTCTTTATCGGCGTCTGTTATTCCTTCAACACCAGCCCAAAGTCTGTAATTCTTAAGTTCATCAATACTTGCAGGTCCGGTAGCTGCACTCAGCGGACAGGCTGCTGAAAACAATTCAGGATGATGAAGAGCATAGATGAAAGTTCCTTCGCCTCCCATTGAGAGACCAGCAATTGCACGATATCTTTTATCTGCTTTTATCCTGTAGGTTTTTTCAATATAGGGCATAAATTCCTGGAAGAAAAAATCTTCATATCGCCATTCACCCTTAACATCATTTACATAACCGCGTTTACCTGTATTACCGTCAGGCATTACAATGATCATTGCAGTTGCAAGATTTGTTTTTATTGCTTCATCGGTAATATTAAGTACCTCACCGAATTGTACCCATCCTGTTTGATCATCTCCAGCTCCATGTAGCAAATACAAAACTGGATAACTCCGGTCTGATGTGGCATAATCGGGTGGTAGATAGATCGCATATTTGCGGTCCATTTTTAATATTTTGCTGGGCATGGAAAGATTATCGTAAACCTTCCCGGTCTGTGCAATCAAGGTTGAGGTTAAGGTTAAGATAAAGGATAGCAATAAAGGTTTTTTCATAGTTTGAAATTTAGGGTTGAATTCTTACAAAAAATTGAATTTAAAGATATTAAAATTCTTATAATTGTATAATATTAATTTTCTCCCATATGAAACTTCAGCTCTTCAATATAAGTAATTTTAAAGTTGATGGCGGAGCAATGTTTGGCGTTGTTCCTAAAGTCTTATGGTCGAGGGTTTATTCTTCAAATGAAAATAATCTCATTAACCTTACTTTGCGTTCTCTTATAGTTGAAACCGAAGATCATGTTATTCTTGTTGATACCGGCTGGGGAGATAAGCAGGACGAGAAATTCTTCCGGCATGTAAATCTCCATGGAGGAGAAGGACTAATTGACGGACTGAAGAATCGGGGATACAAACCAGAAGATATTACCGATGTATTCCTGACACATCTTCATGCCGATCATTGCGGAGGAGGAGTGATAAGAAATGAAAGCACTAAAAGTTATGAGCTGACTTTCCCAAACGCAACCTATCATGTGAGTCGGATCCAGTGGGAATGGGCTGTAAAAAATAATGTCAGGGAAGCAGATTCATTCCTTGAGGAAAATATTTTACCAATTGGTCAGAGCGGTCATCTTAATCTGGTAGATGAAGAAGGGGAATTGTTCAGAGGGTTTTCAGTAATGATGTGTTATGGTCATACTCCCGGATTGATGATCCCGGTAATTAAATATAGAGATAAAACTTTGGTTTACACTGGTGACCTTATTCCTACAATAGCACATTTGCCTATTATATGGAACATGAGCTATGATATTGAATCACTTAAAACAATTGCTGAAAAGGAAAAGCTTCTCAATGAAGCTCTGAGCGGGAACTATATTCTTGTATTCCAGCATGATGAAAATGTTGAGTGCTGTAATCTTGAAATGACTCCAAAGGGAATACGGGCTAAAGATAAATTCGAATTTAAAGAAATAATCTAATTTGATTTAGTCTTCAAATATTCTTAATTTTAACTGCATAAAAATTTCGTTGTTAATAAAATAACACTACCTATGGCAGATTTTATTTATGAAAAACCTTTCCAGATCGAAAAAGACCTGACAAAGTACCGGCTGCTCACAAAAGACTATGTTAAACTTGCTGAAGAAGGCGGAAGAAAGATTCTGAAGGTCGATCCAAAAGCTTTGGAAATTCTTGCTAAAGAGGCTGTCTCAGATTTATCATTCTTTCTCAGAACCTCTCATCTTGAAAAGTTGGCTAAAATACTGGAGGATCCGGAAGCGACTGATAATGATCGCTTTGTGGCGTACATGATGCTTCGCAATACGGTTATCTCATCAAAAGAAGACCTTCCCGGGTGCCAGGATACCGGAACAGCTATAGTAATAGGTAAAAAAGGAGAAAATGTTTTTACCGGAGGTGGCGATGCGGAACATCTTTCAAAAGGCATTTTTGAAACATATAAAAATAAAAACCTCAGGTATTCACAGGTGGTTCCCTTTTCGATGTTTGAAGAAAAAAACACCGGGACCAACCTCCCGGCTCAGATTGATATTTATGCTACTGATGGCAATTCTTATGAGTTTCTTTTCATAACTAAAGGGGGAGGATCTGCCAATAAAACCTTCCTTTATCAACAAACCAAATCTTTACTAAATGAGGAGTCTCTGATTAAGTTTGTTAAGGAGAAAATTAAAGAACTTGGCACATCTGCCTGTCCTCCTTATCATCTTGCTCTTGTAATTGGAGGAACTTCTGCTGAAGCAACACTTAAAACTGTAAAAGAAGCTTCCGCAGGTTACCTCGATCATCTGCCAACTACGGGGAATCTCAGCGGAAGAGCTTTCCGTGATATTGAGTGGGAGAAAAAAATTGAGAAAATTTGTCATGAATATGGCGTAGGAGCTCAGTTTGGAGGCAAGTATTTTGTTCATGATGTGAGAGTTATACGACTTCCACGGCATGCAGCCTCATGTCCCGTTGGTATGGGTGTAAGCTGCAGTGCCGACAGAAATATAAAAGCCAGGATCAATCAGGATGGTGTTTTTCTTGAAGAGCTTGAGAGAAATCCTGCACGATTTATGCCGGCAAAAGCTCCTGAACTTTCTAAACCTGTCGAAATCAATCTCGATAAGCCAATGAAAGAGGTGCTTGCAGAACTCACGAAATACCCGGTTAAAACCAGGCTAAGTCTTACAGGAACTTTGATAGTTGCAAGGGATATCGCTCATGCTCAGATAAAAAAGCTGGTGGATGAAGGAAAACCATTACCTGAATATTTTAAAAATCATCCGATTTATTATGCCGGACCGGCTAAAACTCCTGAAGGAATGCCATCAGGAAGTTTTGGCCCGACAACAGCAGGAAGAATGGATTCGTATGTTGATCTTTTCCAAAGTATGGGAGGTTCATTAATCATGCTGGCAAAAGGTAATCGCAGCCGGCAGGTTATTGATGCCTGTAAGAAATACGGTGGGTTTTATCTGGGATCAATCGGAGGACCGGCCGCACTTCTCGCCGCTGAGAATATTAAATCGGTTGAGATCGTTGATTTTGAGGATCTTGGAATGGAAGCTGTCAGGAAAATACGGGTTGAAAATATGGCAGCATTCATAATTACCGACGATAAGGGTAATGACTTTTTCGACGAATATAATAAATGAAAGCCTCACCCCTTCCCCATATGTAGAATGCCTCACCCCTTCCCCTCTCCCGGGGGAGAGGGGTTAAACCCTTCTGTATCATTTAGTTACTCCCTTCTCCCCCGGGAGAACTCATCTTTATACACATTTTTTATCATTAGCCTGAAGCAAACATGGAACAGTAGGGCTTTAGGTTATTTATTGAGAAGAAGATGCAATACATTGCTTGTTTTGGTATAGCATATAGATAACACCTGT